>ERZ773004.67-NODE-67-length-69031-cov-5.239228_pt1 | contig 69031 bp, 71 predicted proteins | sample MGYA00580667_ERZ773004 | MGnify/ENA primary metagenome ERZ773004 (study PRJEB29015, sample SAMEA2737963) | human oral metagenome | biome: human oral; feature: human-associated habitat; material: dental | place: China | collected 2123 ... | reverse complement strand
TAAATAGTTCCTCGTATCCAAGGCTTCGCGCTTCGTCGTTTTCTATCAAAAATCTGATCGCGCTAAGCACGCTAAAGCGCTTTTTAAGCTCATTAAGAAGCGAGCGGTAGTTTGAGACGATTTTTAGATAATCGATCAGATCCTCGTTGCCGATGCCTTCAAACTCGCCCATATCAATGCCCGTTTCGATCAAAAACTCGCTCAGCGCCTTTTCGTCTTTCAGATAAATTTCTTTTTTGCCCTTTTTATATCTAAAAAGCGGCGGCTGCGCCAGATAAACATAGCCGTTTTCGACAACAGGGCGCAAAAATCTAAAGAAAAAGGTTAGAAGCAGCGTCTGAATGTGGCTACCGTCGACGTCTGCATCAGTCATAATGATGATTTTGTGATAGCGAAGCTTTTCTTCGTTAAATTCCTCGCCGATACCGCAACCAAAGGCCGTAATCATATTTTTAATCTCTTCAGATTGTAAAATTCTATCCAGCCGCGCCTTTTCTACGTTTAAAATTTTACCTCTAAGCGGCAGGATCGCTTGAAACACGCGGTCTCTTCCCTGCTTCGCCGAACCGCCCGCACTATCGCCCTCGACTAGATAAATTTCGCTGATACTCGCATCTTTACTCTGACAATCGGCTAGCTTTCCAGGGAGGGTTCCGACGGAATTTATATTGTCTTTTTTGCGCGTTAGATCGCGTGCTTTCTTCGCCGCTTCACGACCGCGCGCGGCCAAAAGAGCCTTATTCATAATGGCGCGCGCTTCAATCGGATTTTCCTCAAAATACTTGCTAAGCACCTCAAACGCCATCTTTTGCACGATCGGCTTAACATAGCTGGAGCCCAGCTTCCCTTTAGTCTGTCCCTCAAACTGCGGCTCTGGAACCTTTACGCTAATTACCGCGATAAGTCCCTCGCGAACGTCGTCGCCGGTTATCTTCGTATCTTTTTCACGCGCAGCCGCATTTGCTGCGACGTAATTTGTTATCGCACGCGTAAGACCCGCTCTAAAACCAGCCTCGTGAGTACCGCCGTCCGGAGTTTTGATATTATTTACGAAGCTTAATAAATTTTCGCTATATGTTTCGTTATACATCAGCGCAAAATCCACCATAACATCATCCGCGCTATCGCTAAACGATACGGCTTTGGATATGGCAGGCGCTTTATTCATATCATTTACGAAGCTTTCTAAGCCGCCTTCGAAGTGAAAGTACTCGTCCCTACCCGTGCGATTATCTTTAAAATTTATCGTAATTTTTGGATTTAGATACGCTAGCTCGCGAAATCTTTTTGATAAAATTTCATCGTCAAATTCTAAAATTTCAAAAATTTCGCCGTCGGGCCAAAACTCGATCGTAGTGCCCGTGCGATTAGTAGTTTTTATCTTTTCAAGCTCGGTAGTAGGAATTCCTTTGGCAAATTCTTGTCTATAAATATTTCCGTCACGTTTGATCGTAGCAACGAGCTTTTTTGAGAGCGCATTTACAACACTAACGCCCACGCCGTGCAAACCGCCGGAGACCTTATAAGTGTCTTTGTCAAATTTACCGCCTGCGTGAAGCACGGTTAGAACCACCGTCGCAGCAGGAATTTTTTCAGTCGGATGTATATCCACTGGAATTCCACGACCGTTATCGCTAACGATACAGCTTCCTTCGCTAGTGATCTCGACATCGATCGTGTCACAGTACCCTGCCATCGCCTCATCGATCGAATTATCTACAACCTCATAAATCATATGATGAAGTCCGCCGATGTTGGTGTCTCCGATATACATTCCAGGGCGCTTTCTAACAGCCTCAAGACCTTTTAAAACTTTAATATTACTGGCGCCGTAATTTTGTTTCATATTTTTCCTTTAAATATTATTTATCGGCATGACGACCGTTTTTAAACCATCCGCGCTAAGCACAAACGCCGTATCGGAGCTGTTAAAATCAAGCTCAAAAATTTCACTCTCAATATTACTTAAAAAATCAAGCAGAAAGCGGTTTTTCACGCCAAAAACTATCTCGCCGTTTATCTCGATCGCCGCTTCAATTTCGGTCTTTGCTTCGGAATTATCTTCGTTAATGCTCTCAAAAATCATTCCGTCCTTTTTAATGGTAACCTTCATCTCCTCGCACATTGCGTTTATCGCTCGCACGCCGCTTACCATCTTATCGCGCGGAATTGAAATTTTATACGCCGTATCTCTTGGGATCACCCGTTCGTAGTTTGGAAATTTGCCGTTTATAAGCTTCGTAAAAAACTCAAAATTCTCGCTCACCGCTAGCAGCACGTTTTCGTCGTAGTAAATTTTAATCTTGTCTGAAAATAGCTTTTGAATTTCGCCTATCGCCTTTTTAGGGATTAAAATTTTAGTATCTAGCTCGCTTGCTTTTGATTGAGTGATTAGTTTATAAACGCTAAGTCGCTTCGTATCGGTTCCGACTAAATTTATAAAGCCCTCTTTTACGTCGATTAAAGCTCCGTTTAGCTCATATTTTGGATTGTTCGTATCGATCGACGGATAGATCTTTTTAAGGCTTCTACCTAAAATTCCAGCGTTTACGTCAAAGCTGTTTTTACCATCTATTGTAGGAAAATTTGGAAAATCATTAGTCTCAAACATCGGAAGCTTGTACTTGGATTTTTTTTGCTTTACAAATAGCGTTCCGTTGACAGTTTCTAAAGTAACGCCATCTTCGCTTAGGCCTTTAATGACGCTAAGGAGCTTGCCTCCATTTGCTGTAGCTTCTCCCTCTGTTTCTATTGATATATTTTGTAGATTGTAGCTCAAACCGATTTCATGATCGGTAGCTTTTATACTAAAAATTCCATCTTTTGCACTCATTAAAAGATGTGATGTTATCGAGCTTAGATCTTTTTTGTCAAGATAGGAACTCGTATTGGAAACTATCTCTTCTAAAAGTTTTTTAGTGATTAACACTTTCATATTTTTATCCTTTTAAATTTTTATCGTTGTAGTAGTTGGTAAGAGGTTTTTGTGAAAAACTTATCCTAAAGCTTGTCTTTAGGTAGTTTATCCAGTGAGTAAGTAGCTTTGTTTTATTCACTTTCATTCACCTTTTTTGCTTTATTTTCATAAAGTCTAAATTTCATTCTTATCCTTTTTGGTTATTTTGTTTTTTAGCTCTTCAATTTTTATCTTTAATATCTCGTCGGTTTGAATGAGTTCGTTGATTTTTTTGATATTTTTGCTGATGGCGCTGTGATCTTTTAGATTAAAAAATGCGGCGATTTTAGGCATTGAGTTTTGAGTTAGCTGTTTGGTTAGATATATGCAAATTTGGCGCGCTTCGACAACGTTTTTAGCTCGCGTTTTGCTCTTTAGCTCGCTAGGTTTTACGTTCAGTTCTTTTGAGATCACCTCTATGACGTGTTCGAGGCTCACGCTTGAATATTTTTGGTGAATTTGATCTTGCAGTGTACTTTTGGTAAATTCTAGCGTGATCTTCGTGCGAAGTATCGAGGAATAGGCGTTTAATTTGTTTATTGCGCCTTCGATCTCGCGGATATTATCGCCCATATTTGCGGCGATATATTCTACAACGTCGTGTGGAATTCTAACGCGATTTTCCTCGCTCTTTTTATTGATAATGGCGATTTTAGTTTCGAGATCCGGCGGGGTAATGTTTGCTATTATGCCGCTTTCAAATCGTGTTGTAAGACGACTTTCAAAGCCTTTTAGAAATTTTGGCGGCAGGTCGTTGGTTAGCACGATTTGACAGTTTTTGTCTTTTAGCTCGTTGAATGTATAAAAAAGCTCCTCTTGAGCTTTGTCGCGCCCGATCAAAAATTGAATGTCGTCGATGAGCAAAACGTCGCAGTTACGGTATTTTTGTTTAAATTTATCGATCGAGTTGTTTTTAAGGTTAAAGACGAAATCATTAGCAAACTGTTCGCTGGTGACGCAAATGACGGTTTTACCCTTTTTGATGCAGTAATTTCCGATCGATTGAAGCAGATGGGTTTTCCCAAGTCCGCTAGGTCCGTAGATAAAGAGCGGATTAAAGCGAATTCCTGGCTCTTTTGCGACGGATACCGAACACTCGAAGGCAAATTTATTTGAATCGCCGATGATAAAATTTTCGAAGTTGTAATTTTCGCTTAAAATGGTGCTCTTAGGCTTTTCGGAGATGATTTTTACCTTTTCTTTCGGCGAAATTTTAGCCTTTGAGGTGATTTTGACGATCACGTCGTTGAGCCCAAACTGTTTTTTGATAAGCTCTTTTATTTTAGTACCGTATTTTGTCTGGGCATATTTGGCTATAAACTCGTTAGTTGTGTTGTAGATGAAAAACCCTGGTGTCGAGTTTTTATCGTTAAATTTCAAATTTTTAATGTATCTAGAGTATTCGGTAGGTAAAATTTCCTTCTCTAAATTCGATAAAATTTCTTGTGCTTGCGACGTCGCCATAAAATTCCCTTACAAATTAGATTAAGATTTTAGCTAAATTTCGCTAAATTTGCGGTAAATTTAAGTTTATTCACTTGTGATTAAGCCGTGAATAAGCGTGAAAGAGGGTTATGAAAATTTTAGGAATTGATCCAGGAACTAGAAATTTAGGCTATGCGATTTTGGAAAAAGATGTGAATAAAATCATCCTCATAGAGGCGGGATTAGTGAAAATGAAGGCTGAAAACGTGCAATTTCAAATGACGCAGATGAGCGAGGCGATCGATCAAATTTTTAGAGCTCATAAGATCGATGAGGTCGCGATAGAATCGATGTTTTACGCCTACAATCCGCAGTCTGTTTTAAAGCTCGCTCAGTTTCGCGGCGCGCTGGCCCTTAAAATTTTACAAATTTTTGGAAATTTCGCCGAATACACGCCGCTTCAGATAAAAAAATCGGTCACAGGAAAGGCGAAGGCGGCGAAGGAGCAGGTTGCGTTCATGGTGAAGCGAATTTTGGGAATTAATAAGGAAATTAAGCCGCTTGATATCACTGATGCTATAGCTATCGCGCTTACGCATGCAAATGTTATGCGCTTAGCGCCTAAATAGGAGGTTTTATGAAAATCGCTATTTTGCAAATGGACGTGAAAATGGCTCAAAATTTTGCAGATTGTGAGCAAAATTTTATCCGCGCGCGCGGGCTGATAGATCGCGCGTTAAAGCGCGGCGCGGACGTAGCGGTGCTGCCTGAAGCCTTTAACATTGGCTTTTGCGTGCAAAATTTTAAGCGCTTAGCCGACGCGGGAGCCGTGCGAACGAAGGGATTTTTAAGCGAAATTTCGCAAAAAAGCGGCGCTGTTTTAATAGGTGGAGCGATAAATTCTAGGCAAGATAAAATTTATAATTCTGCTTTCGTCTATCAAAACGGAGCCGAAATTTTACGCTACGACAAGATCCACGCTTTCTCACTCGCTCGCGAAAACGAGATCGTAAGCGGTGGCGATAAGTTAGGCATTTGCGAGATAAAATTTCAAAATCGTGCGGTCAAAATCGGCGTCGCGGTCTGCTACGATCTGCGCTTTTGCGAAATTTTTCGCGCCTTAGCGCTTCGCGGCGCGCAGATAGTTTTTGTGATCGCACAGTTTGCGCAGAGCCGCATAGAGCATTTTATCACGCTCGCTAAGGCCCGCGCGATCGAAAATCAAATTTTTATCTGCACGGTAAATGGCTGTGGCGATACGGGGCAGGGCGAGAGTTTCGGCGGAAATTCCATGCTGATCGGTCCAAACGGCGAGATCGTCGCGCGCCTAGGCAAAAAAGAGGCCGTGAAGATTGCTCGGGCGAATTTAGATGAAATTTTAAAATTTCGCGCTAAAATGGATCTTTTAAAAGATATGAAACCTGAAATTTATAAGGAGTTTTGATGAAAACTTTGGTATTTGTGATCGATATGCTAAATGGCTTTGTAAAATTCGGCGCGATGGCCGATCCTAGCATAGCGAAGATCGCTCCTGCGGTGATTAGGCAGATTGAGGCGGCGAAAAATGCGTATTTCATCTGCGACGCTCACGCCGAGCGTGATTTGGAGATGAAGCGCTATCCGGTTCACTGCCTAGTTGGCTCGCCCGAAGCGGAGGTGATCGAGGAACTCGCGCCCTACGTAAGCGAGCAAAACGTCACTTTTAAGCGCAGCACGAACGGCTTTCATAATTTGGATAAGAAAATTCTGGACGGCTTCGATCGTTTCGTGATTACGGGCTGTTGCACCGACATCTGCGTGATGCAGTTTGCGCTTAGCCTGCGCACCTATCTCAACGAAATGGGTGCCGATAAGGACGTCATCGTTCCGCGAGGTGCGGTAGCTACATACGACGCACCGAATCATGAGCGCGGCTACTACGATGAATGTGCGCTAAGCTTAATGCAAAATGCGGGGATTTTGGTAATTTAAGCTGCGCTTGGATCAGACAGAATTTTAAGCTAAATTTTGTAGCGTATAAATTTTAAAATTTTAGAGCCGTTCTTAAAATTCTAAATTTTTGAGCGATAGAATTTTGAAATTTTGTGTTGCTCGTAAAATTTTAAAATTTTAATCTTTTTATGGAATTTAGCTTTGTTTTACCGCGACTGCTTTTGCGACGAAAAATCCTACTACTCCGGAAATTATCGAGCCTAAAAATACTGCAAGCTTGTCTGTGTAATGATACATATCACTGCCGCCATATGCGAGGCCATCGACGAAAAGCGCCATCGTAAAGCCGATACCACAGATAATTGCCACGGCGTAAAGCTGTGGCCAGCCTGCATTTTCGGGCATGTAGGCGATTTTGGCTTTGATTAAGATCCAGCTAAAGGTAAAAATTCCGATCTGTTTACCGAAAAATAGTCCGAGCATTATACCCATCGGCACCGGACCGAAAAGGAAGCTAGGACTAATGCCTGCTAGCGAAACGCCTGCGTTTGTAAAGGCAAAGATCGGCAAGATGAAGAAATTTACGGGGTAGGCTAGTCCGTGCTCCATATCCTTTAGCATGGAGCCCGAGCGGGTCTTAAGCGGGATGCAAAAGCCCGCCAATACTCCTGCGATGGTCGCGTGGATGCCGGAGTTTAGTACCATCACCCACAGCACGACGGCTACGATGATAAACGGAAGCTTTTTATCAACGCCAAGTCTGCTCATCGCTAGCATTATTGCGACACAGGCAGCTGCGCCGCCTAGATAGATTGCGTTTATGGTAGAGGAATAAAACAAAGCGATGATTAAAATTGCACACAGATCGTCCATTATCGCAAGTGTCAAAACGAAAATTTTAAGACTAGCCGGGATTTTTTTGCCTAAAAGTGCCATCACGCCCACGGCAAAGGCTATATCGGTCGCCGTTGGGATCGCCCAGCCCTTCATCGCGACGGCATCGCCCCAGTTGATGATCGAAAATATGATCGCAGGCATCATTACTCCGCCTAAAGCCGCGAAGCTAGGAAGTAAAATTTGAGAGAAATGGCGCAGCTGTCCTTCGATCTTTTCGCGCTTGAGCTCAAGTCCGATGGCAAAGAAAAATATCGCCATGAGCACGTCGTTTACTAAAAAATGCATCGATTCGTCAAGTTTCGCAGAACCCACACCTATGGTGAAGCTTAGATGTAAAAATGCCTCATAGTATTTAGATAAAAAGTCCACATTTTGAGCTATGATCGCAAAAACTGCGGATAGAAGTAATATAACGCCGGCGCTACTTTCGCTTGATAAAATTTTCTTAATGATATGTTGCACATGCTTCCTTTAAAAATTTTGCCTTAATTTTATGCAAATTTTAATTAAATTTTTATCAAAACGGGCTAGTTGCTCGGTAAATTCGGCATTATTAGCATTGCATAAAGTATTATAAACATTATGATCGTAGGGCCTTCGTTGATCGCACGGAAGTATTTTCCGCTCCTGTGATACTCGTTTTTTTCAAATTTATACATATAATAATACAGCCACAAATGATAACAGATTAGCAAAACTCCGGCTAGTAATTTTATATGAAAATATCCCATTTTCATAAGCCCCGGATTTAAAATGATAAGCATCACGCCGCTAAAAACCGTCACCGCCATTGCTATCCAGCCGATCGCGTGATACAGCATCCGCTCCATCTTTTTAACGACCTTTACGAAATCCGGCTTGTCTAAATTTTCAGCGTGATAAACATACAGACGCGGCATGTAAAACAGCATCGCCATCCATGAAATAAAGCCCGCAAAATGGATAAATTTAAACCAATAGTAACTCATTTTAGCCTCCTTAATCTCTCATTAAAATTTCTTTTCGCGCTTCGAATTCCTCTTTGGAAATCGCGCCTTTTTGATACAGCTCATAAAGTGCATCGACCTTTTTCAGACGCTGTTCGTAGTCGTCCTCCTCCGTCTCGCTTGCAAAAGCATTTAAATCTTCCACCCAAATTCCTACGAAAAATATATCTAGCAAAATCCAAATTCCCCAAATCGCCCAAAACAAAAAGCCCACTAAAAACCATAGCGTAAAACTTCCCAGCCAAAATAGCGCGATTTGAGCAAATCCGCTGATAAATTTGCCGCAATAAATTCTATGCAGTCCGCCTCCGATCGGCATAGCTGCGATCCATGAAAACGCACCTAAAAACCAAAGTGCGTAAGCGATGTAATTATTTCTCTTCATTTTTCTCCTTTTTTGCGGTGCGTAAGCCCTGAAAAATAAAAATCACTACGGCCAGATCTATCATCACGTCGGCAAAATTAAATACCGCAAACTCAAACCATTTATGCCACGCGACATAATCCACAACGCCGCCGCGAATAAAGCGATCGAGCAGGTTCGAACAGCCTCCCGCAAGCATCAGCGCAAACGGCATCCAGTGCTCGCAAAAGAGCTTTTTATGACAAAATACATACGCTGCAAGCGCCGAGATCAGCGCGATCTGGATAAATTTTAAATTTTCGCCCAAAAACGCAAACATCGAAAACGCAACGCCGCGGTTAAGCGTAAGCTCTAGCGAAAAAAACTCTCCCTGCCATGAAAAGCCGTTTAAAAACAGAAGTTTGATCGCTTGATCGATCGCGAAGATCACCGCGAAAAGCAGAATAAATTTAATACAGGTTTTAGCCATCTTGCAATCCAAATTTGAATATGTAAAGCCTGCCTTTTTTGCCTGTGCTTTTCGTGTGGAGCTGGCAGTTTGCCGCGCCGTAAAATTTTATAAAATCGCTATTCATTTAGGGCTTTGGCAAAAAATTTCTCGACCTCGTCCATTCGCTTTTGCAGCAGTTTTTCGTTTTTGCCCTCGATTAAGAGGCGTATAACGTTTTCGGTGCCGGAGTAGCGAAAGAGCGAGCGGATCTTGTCCGCTTTAAGGCTTGTTTCAAGCTCCTTTAGCCCTTTTAATTTTTCAAGCGGCTTTTTATCCGAAATTTTTAAATTCTTTAAAATTTGCGGATAGGGCTTAATCATCCCCGAAAATTCGCTTGCCTTCTTTTTCATATCCAGCATGCAGGCGGCGAATTGCAGCGCGCTTGCGATGCCGTCACCCGTTTTGGCGTAATCGCCGAAGATCACGTGCCCGCTCTGCTCGCCGCCGAAATTTGCGCCTAGCTCGTGCATCGTCTCAAGTACGAATTTATCGCCTACATTGCAGCGATGAAGCGCGATGTCGTGTTTAGCTAAAAAATCCTCCAGCGCAGAATTACTCATCACTGTGGCTACCATTTTATTGCCTGCTAAGCGATTTTTTCCTTTCAAATAGACTGCTAAAATTCCAAGTAGCGCGTCGCCGTGGATGATCTCGCCGTTTTCATCCACGACTACGAGCCTGTCGGCATCCCCGTCGAAGGCAAACCCGACATCGGCGCGTAATCTTTTGACCTCCGAGGCTAAATTTTGCGGGCTTAGTGCGCCGCAAGCATCATTAATATTTTTGCCGTTAGGTTCGTCGCCGATGACGATAGTTTCGGCTCCCAGCTCGTTAAATACGGTAGGTGCGACCTTGTAGCTTGCTCCGTTTGCGCAATCGAGCACGACGCGAAGCCCGTGCAGCGTCTTTTGCTTCGGGAAGGAATTTTTAATATGCACAATGTATCTGCCGATGACGTCGTCCACGCGCTTTGCGGCGCCGATTTGCATCATTTTGGTGCGCGCCTCGGCGATTAGATCGTCGCTGAAGTAAATTTTTTCGATCTGCGCTTCCTCTTTTTCGTCGAGTTTAAAGCCTTCGCTGTTGAAAAATTTAATGCCGTTGTCGTAGTATGGATTGTGGCTCGCGCTTATCATGATGCCCGCGTCGCAGCGCATGTCCTCGGTGAGAAAGGCAATCGCAGGAGTAGGCATCGGCCCGATCTGGCGGACATTGTAGCCCACGGAGGTAAGGCCTGCTACGATCGCTGTTTCTATCATATAACCGCTTCTGCGGGTATCTTTGCCGACTAAAATCATATTCGTAACGGAATTTTTCCTAAAATAAATTCCCGCTGCCATCGCTACGCGCATCGCAAGCTCGGCGGTTAGAAATTCTCCCGCTTTGCCTCGTACGCCGTCCGTCCCGAAAAGTTTCATTATCAAATCCTTGTATAAAAATCATGAAATTCTACCAGAAAAAGTTTAATCTTAATAAATTTAACTATATTTAAATTTTACTTAAATTAAGCGTCGATTAAATATTTTTTACGTATAATCGCAGGTTCAAATTTAACCGAAAAGGAACGTTATGGCAAATCACAAATCCGCCGAAAAACGCGCGAGACAAACCATAAAAAGAACGGAGCGAAATAGATTTTATCGCACCAGAGTAAAAAATATCACAAAAGCCGTAAGAGAGGCGGTCGAGAGCAAGGATCTAGACGCAGCGACTCAGGCTCTAAAAACGGCTAATGAAAGCTTTCACAGCTTCGTAAGCAGGGGCTTTTTGAAAAAACAGACCGCGAGCAGAAAAGTAAGCCGCCTAGCCAAACTCGTAAATTCTTTAAAAACCGCCGCGTAAGCGCCCCTTGCGCATAAAATTTAAATGCTAGCCGATAAACTAAAGCCTTTTTTGGATCGCTACGACGAGCTTTCGCGCATGCTTAGCGATCCCGCCGTTACCGCAGATATCGCTAATATGACGGCGCTATCTAAGGAGCAGCGCAGTATCGAGCCGATCAAAGAGGCGGCTAGCGAGTATCTTAAAATTTTAAATCAGATCGAAGAAAACAAAGCCCTGCTAAGCGATGCCGATCTCGGCGAGCTAGCCAAAGAGGAGCTTAAAAACTTAGAGACGCAAAAACCGCAGCTCGAAGAAAAAATCAAAATTTTACTGCTTCCGAAAGATCCCAACGACGATAAAAATATCTTTTTAGAGATCCGCGCCGGTACAGGCGGCGACGAAGCGGCGCTGTTTGCGGGCGACCTGCTCGGCGCGTATCTGCGCTACGCCGATCTTCGCGGATATAAATGCGAGATCGTAAGCACTAGCGAAGGCAGCGTCGGCGGTTACAAAGAAGCAATCTTGCTCGTAAAGGGTGCGGGAGCGTATTCGCGGCTGAAATTTGAAGGCGGCACTCACCGCGTGCAGCGCGTCCCCGAAACGGAGAGCCAGGGCAGGGTGCATACCTCCGCGATCACCGTCGCCGTGATGCCCGAGATCGAGGATAGCGAGATACAGATCAATCCGAACGATCTTCGCATCGACGTTATGCGCAGCTCCGGCCACGGCGGGCAGTCCGTAAATACCACCGATAGCGCCGTTCGTATCACTCACATCCCGACTGGTTTAGTCGTCACCAACCAAGACGGCAAGGACCAGCACAAAAATAAAGAGGCGGCGATGAAGGTGCTAAAGGCGCGCCTTTACGATATGCAAGAGCAGGAGCGGCTTGAAAAAGAGCGCAAAGATCGCAAGGATCAGGTAGGCACAGGCGACCGCTCGGGGCGAATTCGTACCTACAACTATCCGCAAAACCGCATCAGCGACCACCGCATAAATTTAACGCTTTACCGCCTAGACGCGATCATGGCGGGCGGTTTGTTCGACGAGATCATCGACCCGCTCATCGCGCACTCTCAAGCCGAGGCGATCGCAAACGCGGGCTATTGAGCCTTTTAAAATTTAGACCTTACATCCACCCGCTTTACCAAATTTTGCCTCGATCAAAAGCACCAAGATGAAGAAAATTTTTTCGTCGTTAAACTTCGCAAGCTCGCGTAGGTTCTGATCTGCGCTTATAAGCTTGATACCGTTTGATTTCAAAATCGTAGCGAGCTCGTCCGGCTCAAAGCCCATTTTACTAGCGATTTCTCTGATATTATAGCGCTCGATCGCGCCGATTATGCGATCCATATTGCAAAAACCGGGATTTTTGCGGCTCAAAACCACGTCCAAAAACTCGCCCCAGAGCTTTACGAGCTTCTTTCGCCTTGTGATTATATGCAAGATCGCGACGCAAAGCAGACCCAATCCCGCGATCTTATGCAGGCTCATCCACATCTCGTCATATTCGCCGCGCGCAAAGTAGGCGCCCGAAAAGCCCAAAATGCAAAGCGCGCAGCCTATTAGCACGATGAGCGCAAATTTATAAACAATCCCCGCTTTAAGCATAAAATCTCCTTGCTTCGTTTTAAAATTTAGCGGCTTAGGCGTAGCGCACGCGAACGCTACGGCGGTGTTATGTCTCGTCGGTCGCCGCTATCGTATCGCCTCGGCGTTATTGCGCCGCCCGCACTGCTGCTTGCCTATACGCTCCGTAGATCGCCATCATCGTATCGCGACGTTTGCGCTGCTTGCACTGCGCTTTCCCTACATACGCATCCTGTCGATCGCGATTGCCATATTGCGGCATTTTATGCTATCGCCGCCGCAATCACGCCGCGCCCTTGTGCTGCCGATCCGCCGCCACGGTAACGTTGTTCGCTTCGATCGTAGCGCCGTTACGATGATGATTTGCCCGAGCGAAGGTTATGTCACACGGCGCCAAGTAGGTACGTATCACCGCTCCGCTTCTCGACTACGGCGTGCCGTCCGCGCCGCCGATGTGTTACGCGCCATCCGACGCGCTACCGACTTATCGCGACGCCTACGCATCGCACCGCTTACGCAGCCCGCTCATTAGCGCGCCGTCTACCGACTTCCAAACTGCTCACCGCGTAGCTAAAATTTTATCGAGACACCCTGCATTGAGCAGACTATCTCGCGTTTAAATTTTATCGACTTAAATTTCCGTACAGAACCGCGATCGCGCACTGCCGACCGACTTCCGAACTACTCGTTGCGCCGTAAATACTTACTTACGGCGGTGCTATGCCGCCGACTGCGCGCGAGCGCCTAGCCGCGCGGATGCCGATGCCCATGTATGCGAACACTTAGCGCCTAGGCTAAATTTTATCACCTCTTAGTATAAATGAGTAATTTTAATAAATCTGGATTTAAAAAGATATGAATTTAAAGGCGAAATCCGTGCGGCGTGAAATTTTAACGGCCGAATTTAAAGCTCTATCATCCGCTCGAATATGTCCTCAAGCCCCGCTTGATGCACGATCGCTAGCATGCCAAGCCTCGGCAGATCCACGCGTAGACCCAGTAGCAGCTCGCGTGCCGAGGCGGGATCGAGCGCGGACGTGATCTCGTCTGCGAAAACAAAGCTCAGTTTGTGGTAATAAATACGTGCGAAACTAAGCCGCTGTGCCTCCCCGCCGCTTAAAATTTTAACGTAATCGGCGCGCGAGTTTAGCATGCGGGCAAATTTCTTAAGCCCTACGCGGCGTAAAATTTCTAAAAATTCCGCGGCGGCTGCGCGCGGCGGCTGCGGATAGGAAATAAGCTCTTTTAGGCTAAGCGGCGCTAGATAGGGCTTTTGCGGGATAAACATCACGCCCGTGCGCGGCAGACTGATCTCGCCGCGGCCATATCGCCAAAGACCCGCTGCGTAGCGCAGAGCCGTGCTTTTGCCCGCGCCGCTCTTGCCTCGCAGCATTATAAACTGCGCGGGCGCAAGCTCGAAGCGTAGATCCTCGATCAGCGGCTCGCCCGCAGGCGTGAAGACCGACAAGCCCTCGCAACGAGCAGAATTTTCGTCGCTTTGTTTGACGCAAGCACGCAGATTTGCGCTCTCGTCGTCCATGCGCGAGATGAACTCATAGATCCTCTGCACGCTCGCCGCCCACTCCATGATCTGTTTGTAATAGTCCATAAACCACGCAAATCCGTCCTGTACGCTGTAAAATGCCGAGCGCGCCTGCATCATGTCGCCAAAGCTCATCGCGCGCGACAAATACAGCGGCAAGCAGGCAAAGATCGGGATTAAATTCGTGATTTTTAGGTAGCTTGCCGAAAAGCATTCGAGGCGAAATTCCGTATTCATGATGCTACGCCAGTTTTTAACGATCTCGCCGAAGCTCGCGCGGAAGCGGCCGCGCTCGGCATCCTCTCCGCGCATAAAGGCTACTGCTTCTGCATTTTCGCGCACGAGCAGCAGATCCGAGCGGTAATCGGCTTCGGCGCGCTGCTTAGCAAAATTTAGCCCCCTAAGCCTGCGCCCGATGAGATGCGTAATCAGCGAGCAAAGTAGCGTATAAAGGAGCGCGACGTAGAGCAAAAAGCCTTCGATCTCAAAGTGCATGCCGAAAATTTCAAATTTCAGCACCTTCGAGACCTGCCACAGGATCGCGACGAAGGCGATGAGCTTGGCGAGATTATAGACGAGCGATTTTACGAGATCGACGCTTTTTTGCACGAGCAGCAAGCTGTCCTCTGCGATACGCTGATCGGGGTTGTCTAGCTTTGCAATTCCCCGGTCTTCGGAAGCTTTAAACGAACCTTTGGCATCCGCTTCGATTGCGGGGCACCCAGCCCGCGCCCTCACGGACGCCGCACGTTCGTTTAAATTACCCGTATCTCGTCCCCAATATTCTTTAAAATCTTCCTCACGCTGCTGGTTTAAATTTTCGTTCACACCGGTGCCGCTCGCCTCGCTTGCAAGATACTCTGCGCGATCGCTCGCAGAGCCCACGCATTCGTTTAAGCCATCCGTATCCTGCTCCAAATATGCTTTAGTATTATCGGCGTTTTTTGAATTTTTAAAATTCTCGTCGCTACGATCGTTTAAATTTTCATTCTCGCTTGCGCCGCTTTGCCCTGCTGTATTTTGCTCCGCCGTGCTCGGTAAAATTTCAAGCTCCTTTGCGTCTCTATGCAAAACCGCGCTGTCCGCTTCGACTGCGGAACACTCTGCGCGCTCGTTTAAATTTTTATCTAAATTTACGTCGCCAGGTTTTTCTAAATTTGATCCGCCCCTGGCGCTAAAATTTCCATCAAGGCTCGTGCGGTAGAAGTTTGCGTTATGTAGCCATTTGCGCTCCATCATCGCGCTTAGCCGCTCGCGCCAGACGATTACGAGCAGTTTGCGAAGCCAGCTGCTGCAGACGATGAAAAGCACGATGAGCGCCGTGTAGAGCAAAAATTCGCCCACGAGCGCGGGAATGAGCTCGCCTTTAAGCTCGCTTAGCGCGTCGTAAAAACGCTTGTCCCACGCGTTCATCAGCACGCTGATTTTGATGATAGCGAGGCTAAAACCAAGCGCGAGCAGCAGCGCCCACAGCTTCGCCGCACCCTTGCCGAACCAGTGCGGACGTAGAATTTCAAAAAATTGCTTTAGCGTTTTCAAATTTTCTCTTTAAATTTTAAAATTTAGCGCCGGTTACAGCGAGATCGCGGGATTAAATTTGATCCCGCAAGCTCGCGAGCGGATTTTATGCTCGCAAGTCTGCGCGTTTAATTTGCTCGGAATTTCGCGGGATTAAATTTATCGCCCGCATCGCCCGCGATCGCCCGCGCCAATCAATCGTTAATCAACCAAATCGTGAGTTAAATTTTAATCCCGCGGCTTCGTTCAAATTTTACCCGCCTCGCTACGTGCTACTTGCGACAAAGCTTAGCCTCTCGCCTCTGCACCCGCTTCATCCGCGCTCTTATAAAGCGCGGAATTTATCCGCAACCGCGTGCGAGGGAGTTTGTCCAAATTCACATAAGCGCAAAATTCCATCCGCACCTAATATGTATAATTAAGCGTCAACATAAAATTCCGCGGCTCGCCGTAGTAGTTGTTATGCCCAGCGACGCGATTTTGCGTGTTTTGAAAATACTTCTTATCCGTGATGTTTTTGACCGCAAAATTTACGCTAAAGTGCTTGTCGAAATGATAGCCGACGTTCGCGTCCCACAGCGCGTAAGCCTTTTGCGGCGCGGCGTAATACGCAACGTTTTCGCGATATATCGAAGCGGTTTTGCTCTGATAGCGCACGCCCGTACCCAGGGCGATCTTACGATTTTCGCCGAGCAGAATTTCATAGTTCGTATAGAGCTTAAACAGATGCTTCGGAATGTAGCGTTTGGCGTTTGCGCCCTTGCTATAATCGACCGCTGCGGAGGTTCTTTCCGTCTTTAAATAGACGCTGCGGTTGAAAGTATATCCTGCGAATAATTTCCAATTCTCAGTGAGCGAGCCTTGCACCTCGGCATCCACGCCGCGGCTTCGCACTTTGCCCTCGGCGATGGAATAGTTCGTATTAAGGGGGTCGGTCATCGCTCTATTTTTCTGAATGATCTGAAACAGCACGACATTCGTATTAAGCGCGCCGTCAAAAAATTCTCCCTTCACGCCGGTTTCTAAATTATAGCCGACGACGGGATCTAAAATTTTACCGTCCTTGTCGCGCGCGGCTTGCGGCTTAAAAATTTCGGCATAGCTTGCGTACCACGAAAAATTATCCGCAAAATCCCAGACCACTCCCACATACGGCGTAAAATCCGATTTGCTCGGGCTCGCGCTATGCGAAGCCGTACCGCGCAAAATATTATAATAATACCTGCTATAGGCTACTTTCGAAAAGCGCCCGCCGAGCAAAAAGTGAAAATCGTCGGTTAAGTTTAATCTAGTCCCGAGCGAGATCGCGCGCTGCTTTATGGTAGTGGAGCTTCGGTCTTTAAACGTAGCGGCACTGCTCCAATCGGGCTGAGCGATCCTTGAGCGGTCCCAGTTATAAATATTCATCCCTAGCGACGCCATAGATGAATCTCTCGTCCTAGTCTCGCGCCAATTAAGTTTTTCGTTGCTAAGCGAGCCGTTTAAGAAAAAGTCGTGCTTCTGCCCGAATGCTTCGAATTTGCCGTCTAGCCCCGTTTGAAACCCGATCTCCTTGGAGTCGTTATCGTAAATTCTATATCGCACCGTATGCGACGTAGTACCGTTGTAAGGATTTGCCCCGCCGAGCGCTCCGAATTTTAACATGCTGTCGCTATCGGTATAATTGAGCCTCGCATAGGCTTTCAGATCATCGCTAAATTCGTGCGAAAGTTCGCTGTAGGCGTTAAATTTTTTATATTCGCTTCTGTCCCAATCCGAGCCGAAGTAGCTTCTGCGCGGTAAATTCAGTAAATTTCCATGATTGTCTAAAACGGGCACGCCGTAAATGTCATAGACGCCGACGGTTTTTTGCCACAAAAATCCCGCGCTAAGAAGCGTCTTATCGGCCACGTCAAATTCCGTCGAAACGCCGACGCCTTCGCGATAGCCGTTGCGCGGATAGTCCTTAAACGAGCCCGTTTTACTTAAAATTCCGATCAACCGCGCGCGTGCCGTACCGCTTTGATTTACCGCGTCCGTTACGTCGATCATGCCGCGATAATTATCCCAGCTACCGCCGCTTAGACTTGCGTTAAAGCCGAACTGATCGCTCGGGCGCTTTCGGATTAAATTTATCGTGCCGCCGGGCTCGCCGTTGCTTTGCGTAAGGCCCGCTACGCCGCGCAGAACCTCGACGCGATCGTAGAATTCCAAATCGGTAAATTCCTTCGATGAGCCCAGCGGCCCGAACACGGAGCTAGAAACCGAGCTTGCGATGCCATCTTCTTGGATATTATCCACATAAAAGCCGCGCGAGACGATGCGATTGCCGCCTGCGTCGTTATTTAGCGAAATGCCGGTGGCGTATTTTGAAAGAGCCTCTTCGGCGTTGTGCAGGCCCAGATCTTTTAAAAGCTGATTGGAGATGACGCTTATGGATTGCGGCGTCTCTCTTATGCTTAAATTTAGCCCCGTCGCGGTGCTCATATTACCCGTCGTATACGAGCCGGTGCCCTCGGTAGTGGACAGATCGGCTTTGCCCGTGACGTTTATGGTGCCGAGATTATCGCCGTCCAAACCCTGCAGCGTAGAATTTGCCGCGCTACCGCTTTGCGGCATGGAATTTACAGTGGTAGGGCGACTTCCAGGCTTTTGCACAGAGCTTTGCGATGACGAAATTTTAGAGGTGGAGCTCGCGACGGACGAGTTTTGAGAAGTGCCACTATTTTGCGCCGCAGTAAGCCAAAACGGCGAGCAAAGTAGCGCCAAAGAGAGTAAAATTTTACCCTTTTTCATAAAAATCCTTTTTAGATTTTATAATCTATATCAATTTACTGGCGGGATTATCTTACAATTCCTCTTAAATAATAATAAAATTTTTAATAAACTAAATCATAAAATTTTATATGCAATTACTAATTTAACGGAATTTAATAAGATATATTGACGAATTTTTAAGCAAAATTTATATAAATTTTAAAAAGTATATGAATTTGAAAAACAAAGGATTTAAAAATTTAAAATTCCGCCGCTTTAAAATAACGTAAGCGACGGAATTTAGCGTTTATCGGCGTTTGGTCTTGCGATTATGATAGCACTAGCACCGGTACAAGCGCATTGTGCAAGATGTCCTCGGAGACGCTGCCTAAAAAGAGCTTTTTGAAAAAGCCCTTCGTAAAGGCACCGGTAGCGATCAGATCGAGGTTATTGGCGCGGCGATATTTGATGATCTCATCGGCGGGCACTTCGGCTTGGATGAATTTGAAAGTGGCGTTTTGAGTGCCTAAAATTTCGCGCGCTAGATCCAGCATCCGCTCACCCTCTGCGGCACCCGCATTGATGTGCAAGACATGCTTATGTGCGCTCGCAAGAAGCTTTGAACTCTTTATAAACTCAAGCGTGCGTTTCGCCGCGTCAGTGCCGTCAAACGCGATGAGCACGGAGTTAATCGGTGAAAATTCCTTATTCACGAGCAGCGACGGCACGTGAAGCTCCTTTATCAGCACGCTTGCGTTAAAGCCTACGTCCTCGTTATTTGAGCCCTTGATACCGAGTACAAAAATTTCAGCTTCGTCCTTGTACTCAGCGATAACGTCGATAAAATCGCCATCTTTAATGATCTTACTCGCCTTTACGCCCGCAGTAGTCGCAGCGCAGATATATTCATCCAGCATCGCTTCGGCTTCTTCGTGGTCTTTCTCCGCATCCACGCCGCCTAGTGTGGGACTTCCGTAGCTATTTGCAAGGATATCATTCTCTCCTAGGACGATTCCGCCTGCGGCTAGCCCATAAAAATTCTCGCCAAGCTCCGGGATTTCAACCACGTGAATAAACACGAGCTCGGCACCCAAGGTTTTAGCGACGTAAATTCCGTAATCTCTAACCGCCGGGGCAAGCGCATTTTGATCGACGCAAGTGATGACCTTTTTCATTTTTCGTCCTTTTAAAGATAAAATTTTAATCGAAATAAGCTTATCAAATTTTGTATAAAAGTTATTTAAATTCGTTAGATTTGAATGCGGAGCGGGCGATTTTGCAAAATTTCAAAGCCGTGCCGCAATAGGTTTGTAAGGCGTGGGCGCGCTTGTGGCAAGCTAGCTCAGGCTCGGCGTGACAACTAGCGAGCAGTTACAACGTAGTAGCAGTGGGCGACTAAAAAACGTTGCGGATGCGGCATGCAGAAGTATGGCGCGGGCGATTTTGAAATTTATCAAGCCGCTAAAGGCGCGGTTTAAAGCGCCGTTATTGCGGTTAATAGCCCAAAGATGATCCCTGGGAAATTTGCTGCGGCGAGCGGATAGTCCTTTTTGGGCTTTAGCAAGTCGTAGCTAAGCTATATCGTGCAGTTTCTCGCGGCTGCGAGCGGCTGGAGAAACGGGACTTTGTTGCCGTCTAAATTTGCCATTATGCTCGGCACATAGGATACATGCGTTATGACCGACAGGCATGTGCCCCCCCCTAACCTAAAATTTGTAAATTTCTTTCGCTCATCGGCTCTGCTTGTTTTTAATATACGTTTTAAATTTACGAATGAAACGGAGCGGGATTTTGATACACCAAAGATAAGAAACAAATTGAAAGATAGCTAAAAATAAAATTTGACTTTAAATTTATCGCGGCGGCTCCTCGCCTGCTTGCATCTGCATAAATTTTAAAGCGGCGTTTGAGGTGTACATTTAAAAACGGCGAAATTTAAAACGCCAGGCGACAGTTGAAATTTAAATTTTAAAGAGATAAAATTTTAAACGACTGAAGCCAAATTTAAGTAAAATTTTACAGGAGAATTACGGTAAAATTTCAGAAATATGAGTAAATTTCTTAGGCATTAAAGATAAGAGTATTTGCTCTAAATGCGGAGGCGAACTGCAAGATTATGCCGAGATAGAAAAATCGGATCAAATAGAAAAGAATAAAAAGCTTGAGAAATATTATAAATTTGAAAAAAAGTGGCTAAAGAGGGTGCAAAATCAGCGCGATGAGGAATAAAATTTTAAAAGATAGGCGCAGTCTTAAGGTATAAAATTTTAAAATTACGTATGTATTTGCAAGGAATATTATAAGACGTTATAAATAGAATTCCGACAAAGGGGGCGAAAATAAGATGAAAATTTTGACATTAGTATCAGCCATAATTTCTACAGCGGTATTTAATAGCCTAATATATCCAAATAAAAGATAGGGCGCATTTCAAGTAGGAGGAGAGATGAGAAATTTTGTTATATCTTTTGTCGCGTTATGCCTATATGGGTGCAGCCCTACGATTTTAGGGCATAAAATCACTTTTGCAAAACACGAAGACGGTGCCTTTTACGGCGAATGCGGCGAAAAAATAGATCAAAAAATTATATATAAATTTAAAGATGGCGTTATTCGTAAAATTTTCTATGAAGATAAAGAGGAATTTGCTTATTATGATGAGATAGTCATCCCTATCCAATCCTGCGAAGGCGAATGGTGTAAAATTTACTATCCCTGCGACGAAACGGAGTATTTCGTAAAGAAAGATGACATAGCAAAAAGAAAGTACTAGCCGTCGGGCGAAAGATACTTAGCGCGGATTTTAAAATTTCAATACGTGCAGAGTATCCAAGCGAGCATAACGTAAATTTAAAGCGGGTTGAGAAAGCAAATAAAATAAGAAGGATTCAAAAATGAAAAGCGTAAAAGGTATTTTCCGTTATCTTTTTCCGGTAAGAGATGGACGAGAACTGTATGGACTTAAAATTCCAAAAGGGCAAAGCGGTCGTTTTGGAAAAGAATTTATATTCGAGCCCGAATCGATTGCGAAATCGGACGCGCAAAAACTCGGTCTAAAAATAGATCCAAAGCTTTTAAGCGATAAGCGAATTAAATTTCATATACGCGATATGTATTATAAGACATATTATGATATAACATCTTTCGGTATCGATGAGAGCTACGCCGATTCGCGGCAAATAGATCTTGATTTGGAAGACATAAAACAAATTGTAAAATCGGATGCAGACGATCCTTATTATGTATATGGCTATAGCTTAAACATAGAGCAGATGAGATCTTTTGGATACCTTGATATGGTTAAGCCCGGTTTTTCATACTTCTTTGGTTCCTCTGCCGGCCATGAAAGAATAATCAAAGCTCCAAATAGTGGCGATAAAAATATAAAAGGCTGCTATATAAATGTCTTTGATAGCGATACGGAAGCCTTTTACGTGGCGTTATTGGACGTTAAGCTGCCTTTTAGCGAAGTTGCAAAAATAGTCGCTCCGCTGAGCATAGAGTCAAATATCCACTATTCTTATAGCCTCTCCGAAGAGCAGATTATAAAATTGGGGTTTCCTGAAATTTTAAAAGAAAATGGCGGCAAAATCGACGCTCAAATATCGGTAGAGATAGTATAATCTAAAATTTAGCCGTTAAATGGATAAAACAATGCAGCCCAAAATTAGAAATTTGTGTTTATCGTTAGAAAATAGAATTTTAAATCTACATCCTTTTAATCCCGAGCAAATATGCTATTGCATAGCGGCATGGTTTATGGAAAATAAAATTTTGTTTCTTATGAAAGAATACGACGGCTGTGGTTTAGACGAACTTTTAAAGTTAAATTTTAAAGATTATCCGACCGAGCTATCGATTTACGGCGACGGAAAAGCGAAGGATCTCTTTGGCGTAAAGATCATCAAATCGGACAAATACCGCTTGATAAATAAAATTAGAGCATTGAAAGATCAAAAGAGCTTAAGACTAGCCTACGAGGAATTAAACTCGATTGTATTTGATAGCTTGGTAGTTAGCGTGGATTTGGACTTGGCGTGCGAATGCCCGCAATGGTCGCCTAGCGATTACAGAGTTATGTTAAACGAAGCGACGGACGAAATCGTTTTTGCCTGTATAAACTGCGAGAAGAAATTTTATCCGCATACTCTTACCGAGTGCCAAATAGATTGTAATCTTGCTATTCCTAAACGCGAATATTTTATCAATTAACTATTTCAATCATTTCTTTTATAGCCAACTTTGGTAGCCAAGAAAGACGCGGGCGGCAAGGGCTAAAATTATTTAACCCAGTCTAAATTTAACTCGCTCCGGCGTATTAAATTTCACGATCGATTTGCGCTGGGGCGCCCGGACATCGCCAAACCCGAGCGCCGCTTGCTATCAAAGCTTTAAACGCAAAAAGGTTTAAAAGCTCAAAACTGCCCGAAAAGATCGTTCAGCGCCTCGCTGATGCTAGGATGCGTAAAAATTTGATTTTTGAAGAAGTCCGCCTTCGCGCCCAGTGCCATGGCGATCGCCAGCTCATTAACGATCTCGTGTGCGTTTACGCAGTGAAGCGCCGCGCCTAAAATTTCGCCGCTAGCCGCATCCACGACCGCTTTCATCATTCCCTCGTCGTGCGCTACGACCTTGGCGCCGGGCACCGCCGCCATTGAAAGCTTCAACACCTTGATTTCGCGTCCGCTCGCTCTTGCTTTGCGTTCGCTAAGACCGATGCGAGCTAGCGGCGTGCGGGTAAACAGAACGCTTGCATGCGGTGCGCGGTTTTTCGTAGTGCGCGCGCCGTCTCCGAAAAGCGCGCTAAAAATGATTCTAAAATCATCCAGGCTCGTGTAGGTAAACATCTCGCCGCCGCGCACGTCGCCTGCTGCGTAGATGCCAGCAGCCGAGCTTTGCAGATGCTCATTCGTGATGATATTGCCGTGCGCGTCCGTCTGCACCCCCGCAGCGGCTAAATTTAGCTCATTCGTATTCGCGCGACGCCCAAGGGCGTATAAAAACGCATCCGCCGCGATCGTTTCGCTCTCGCCCGCGAGGTTAAATTTTAGCTCCCCGCCCTTTAAGCTCAAAAACTCGCAGCCCTCGATAATCTCTACGCCTTGGGTCTGCAGAGCGGATTTGACGCTGGCGGCCACGTCCTCATCCTCGTTTTTCATAAATTTCGATCGCATAAGCACGCTAACTTTCGAGCCAAATCCCGCAAACATCGAGGCAAACTCAAGCCCGATAAATCCGCCGCCGACGATTACTAGATGCTTCGGGAGGATCTTTAAATTTAAAATTTTTTCGCTACTATAAGCGATCTGCGAGCTTACCTCAAAGCTAGGCTCGACCTCCCTCGAGCCCGTATTTACGACGATCGTTTCTGCCGAAATTTCACGCGTTTGTCCGTCAGGACTTAGCACGCGCACGGAATTGGCGCTCGCAAAAGAGCCCTCGCCGTCGATTACGTCGATATTTGGGCTTCCCTTTAGCATGGCTAAATTTTTCGCCCTCAGCGCCTCTACGAGCTCGTCCTTTTTCTGCATGCTCAGCACGAAATACTCTCCGAGCACGCTGAAATTTACGAAGCCTGCTTCCTTGCTCGCCGTAACTAGCCGCTTGGTCGGGATGCAGCCTACGTTGATGCAGGTGCCGCCGTACATCTGCGGCGAGCGCTCGATGAGAGCGACCTTTTTGCCCAGTGCGGCGGATTTTGCGGCAAGGGTTTTGCCTGCTTTGCCAAAGCCTATTACGATGATATCATAATCCATTTTTTATCCTTTTGATCTGAAATTTCGCGGGATTATAAGAGGTTTTATTAAATTTAAAATCTGAGTGGCACAAATTTAAAGGCGCAGACAAGAGGCGCGAAATTTAACGGCAAAATTCTAACTACGGCACGGAATTTAATACGGAAAATAAAAATTTCAGCTCTAATCGTTTCAAAAATTTTGCATCAATAGAATTAAAATTTTAAGCGCGGGATACGTGGCATTTTATAGCGCTTGGTAACGGATAGAATCCAAGCTACAAAATCCAAGTCCCAAACCGCTCATAAAATTTAAAGGTGCAAAAAACGCGGAATTTACGCCGTAAAATTCCGCCATTAGCGCTTTTTTACGCCGAGCAAAAACATATCGATGCGGTCCTTGATTAGCTCGCTCGCTTTAAAATTTAGCTTTTCGTCGAAAAATAGCAGCCTGCTAAAATGCGGCTCTCTAAGTAAAAAGCAAAAATATAGCGCCAGGCTTTTTGCCGTGCGTCCGGGCGCAAACTCGTCCGCATGCGCCGCCAAATACTCATCCAGCGCATTCGGCGAACCTAGTACGCCGCTTTTTAAAAAGATTTTTGGGCTCTCGCTAAGTGCTCCGTTAAAGCCGCTGAAAAGTATCAGTCGGTAGAATTTTATCGCTTCCGGAGCGAAAAGAAACTCCAGATAAATCCCTGCAAACTCCTGTAGATACTCACGCAATTTTAGGTCTTTGTTGATTCGCATGCGCTCGTTCATTCGCTCATCAAGCTTTTTGCTTTGCAGTTCGATGATGCGCAAAAATAGGCTTTCTTTGTTATCAAAATACTTATAAACCGACGATAGCGAGCCGCCGCTAAGCTCGATAATATCGCTTAAGCTCGTAGCCTCGTAACCTTTGGCTAAAAACAGCTCCAGCGCCGCGTCTAAAATGAGCTTGCAGCGAATTTCGGATTTTTTATATTTAGGCGATTCGGGCATTTCGCCTCCTTTGAAATACTAAAATTTTTTGTAAGTGTATAAAAAATATACTTAATTAAGCAACATTATTAGGCTAAAATTCTAAAAGCTTAGCAAAAAATAATTTTACGCGGCTTTGCAAGCGAAGCGAAATTTTATATCGTGCGGGCGCAAGCGAGCGGAATTTTATCGCGCGCCGGCTGCGGCAAGGCGGAATCTATCTTTGTAAACGAAGCGTTTAATGCCTATTTTAGGCAAATTTAGCAATAATTACCTAAAACGCTAAAAGGCATCTTTGTATGAAAAAAGTCTCGATCGGCGAAGCAGCCGAAATTTTAGGAATTTCAAAAGAAGCCGTCTACAACCGCATCCGTAGAAATTCCTTGCGTGCCGAGGAAAGCAGCGGCGTGCGCTACGTGCTTTTAGATGATGAAATGCAAAGCGAGCCCGCTTCGCAAAGCTCTGCAAAAAGCACGCGTACTGGCGGCACAGCTGGCACTCAAAGCTTCATCGACTATCTCATCAAAGAAATCTCCGAGCTAAAAGGTAAAATCGAAGCGCTGCAAAGCGATAAGGACAGACTTCACAAAGAAAAAGAGGAAATTTTAATCGCCTCAAAAGATGAAATCAAGCTGATGTATAAGGAGCGCGACGAGAAGCTCAGGTATTTTTTGTCATTTTTCGATAAACCGCTGCTTTCGAGCAAAAGCCGCGAAGCCAAACCCTACGATGTCGAAATCAAAGAAAAAACCTTCGATCGTAGCGAATGGACGAGCCTTGCAAAATTCGTAAAATCGCTCAAACGCAAAAAGCGCCTCAAAGCGCAAAGCCTAATCATCGAAAACATCGGCAAGAGCGAGTTTATCCGCGTCGAGGGAAACGAGCTTTTGATAAATCAAAGCCTAGATATAAAATCACTGAAAGGATCCAAATGAAACTACGCAAAATCGCTAGCTATGCGTTGGTAAGCGGCTTCGGGCTCGTTATGGCAGGCTCGTTAGCGGGCTGCGACGATAGGGGGCAGGAGCAAAACGTCCGCCTACAAGAGGGCGCGCTCGTGCGGCTCGAAGAGGTCGCGCCGGGAAAATATAAAATTTTAGAGGAATTTCCGAGCGAAAAAACCCAGATCATCCTAAAATCGCTCGACGGCACGGAGAGAATTTTAAGCGATGAGGAGACTAAAGCCCTTCTAGCCGAAGAAAACGCTAAAATCGACGCCGGCACTTCAAATTTAACGAACCAAAACGCGCAGCTTAGCAGCGGCGGCATGAGCCTGGGCGAAGCGATCTTGGCAAGCGCCGCGGGCGCCATCATCGGCTCGTGGATCGGTGGCAAGCTGTTTAACAACCCCGCCTATCAAAGCCAGCGCCAAACCGCCTACAAAAGCCCGAGCGCATATTCTAGAAGCGTCGATAGCTTCAATCAAGCAAAGCAGCAAAACGCCAAGGCGCGAAGCGGCAAGAGCGGGTTTTTCGGCGGAAGCAAGAGCGGCAAGAGCGGCGGATTTTTCGGCGGCTAAGCGCGCTTTGAAATATAACGGCAGCTTTGCACGGCTAGTTAAATTTAGCGCGTAGAATTTTAAAATTTGCGCCAAATTTAGCATTGATTTGACGCAGGTTTTTCAAAAACGCGCTGCAAAATTCGGCTAAATTTCATCGCTTCTGCCGCGCATGATCCGCACCGTCTGCGTGCCGTTTAAATTTAACCGCGAGCATCTTTTCGAGCGGCTTAAATTTACGCACGATCGCCGCGATAATCTACGCCGATTAAATTTTATCGTGCGCCTTGCGCGCTTTAAATTTACGCGAAGCCGTATGCGTATCAAAAGCTCGCAAAAGCCACAAAGATCGCGGCGCAAATGAATTAAAATTTTAAAAAAAGGATAAAAATGCAACTAAAAAAGATAACGCCGTTAAGCAACGAATATCTCGAAAGGCTCGGCTTTTACTGGCACACGGACGCGGACGAGACCCCTTACGTCAGCGATGAGATCGTGCGCGTGAGCGCCGCGGAGGCGGATGCGTATTACGAAGCGGCGAACGAGCTATACGAGATGTTTGTTGCAGCCGCGCAGTATGTCATCGACAATAACCTTTTCCACGAGCTCGGTATCCCCTTCAACCTCGTAGATCTAATCAAACAAAGCTGGGAAAACGAGGTGCACTGGCACCTATACGGGCGCTTTGATTTCGCGGGCGGGCTGGACGGCAAGCCTATCAAGCTGATAGAATTTAACGCCGACACGCCAACGGCGGTGTTTGAGACGGCGATCATCCAGTGGGCGATGCTGAAAGAAAACGGCATGGACGAGGCGAGCCAGTTCAACGACCTCTACGACGCACTGCGCGATAATTTCAAGCGGCTCGTGGTGCTTGACGGCGAGCTGGAGGATTTTTCTAAATTTTACGAGGGGTGGAAAATTCTATTTAGCAGCGTCGCGGGCAACATCGAGGACGAAAAGACGACGAAGCTTTTGCAGCAGACCGCGGAGGATGCGGGCTTTAAGACGCGCTTTGCCTACGTGGACGAGGTGGAATTTAACGACGAAGAGGGCGTGTTTTTTGACGGCGAAAACTACGAGTATTGGTTCAAGCTAATCCCTTGGGAAGCGATCGCGATTGAGGAGGGCGAGCTTGCGCTCATCTTAAAAAACATCGTGCAAAATCAAAAGGCGATCATCCTAAACCCCGCATACACGCTGCTTTTCCAAAGCAAGGGGATTATGAAAATCCTGTGGGATCTGTATCCGAACCACCCGCTGCTGCTGCAAAGCTCCTTTTCACCGATCATCGGCAAAAAGATGATCAAAAAGCCGTTTTTGGCGCGCGAGGGGGCGAACGTGGCGATTTTCGACGCCGACGGCAAAAAGATAGAGGAAAACGGAGGCGAATACGGAAATCAGAAATTTTTATATCAGGAATTTTACGAGCTAAACAAAGACGAGCGCGCCCAGAGCTACCAAGCGGGGGTGTTTTTCGCCTATGAAGGCTGCGCGCTGGGCTTCCGCAAGGGCGGCGAGATACTCAATAATCTCTCAAAATTTGTGGGGCACTACATCGAGGATGCAAAGTAGCGGCGCGGCAAATTTTAAAAATTTGAGAAATTTTAGGGCGGCGGCTCTTGGCGATAATTTTGTGGCAAAGCCCTCGCGGCAGTAAATTTTATCGCTCGGCAGCAGCGGAATTTAACGCTAGGAGGCTACGGTAAAATTTAACGTAACGGCGCGACCAAAATTCCGCGCGGATAAAATTTCGAGCAGGTTAAATCGGCGCGAACTAAAATTCCGCGCAGAGCAAGATTTATACGAGCTAAATTTTAAAATTTAAGCGCGAGCGGCAAAAATTGATCTCTCGCTTCGGCGTAAATTGAAATTTCAAATTTAGACGTAGGTTTCAGCGGCGGTAAAATTTTATCGATTGCTTCGGCGCGGATTAAAATTTTAAAATTTAACGCTCCGCGCGCTGCAAGCATTAAATTTCGCGAAGACAGAATTCGCGATAGTAAAATTCCACTAGAGCAAATTTACGCAATAGCCAAATTTCGCGAGGCTAAATTTTACCGCTTAAGCGCCGCGATCCGACCGCGCGACGGAATTTAACAACTAAATTTAGCCGCGCGGGCGGCTTAAATTTTAAAACGCAAAGGGGGAAATATGAAAATCGTATGTTTGGATGCCGCGACGCTTGGAGGCGATGCCGATCTTAGCGAGATCGCAGGCTTGGGCGAGTTTGAAAGCTACGAGATGACCGAGCCCGCGCAAACCGCACAGCGCCTAGCCGGCGCGGACGTCGTCATCACCAACAAAGTCCTAATCACGGATGAGATCATGGCGCAAACCACGCTTAAGCTGATCTGCGTAAGCGCCACGGGCACGAATAATATCGACATGCAGGCAGCGCAGGCTCGCGGCATCGCGGTGAAAAACGTAGCGGGCTATTCGACGAACAGCGTCGTGCAGCAGACATTCGCGTCGCTGTTTGCGCTAACCAACGCGCTCGGATACTACGCAGATTACGGCAGCAGCGGCAAATGGTGCGAGAGCGAAATTTTTACTCACATTGACGCGCCCATCAGCGAAATTTACGGCAAAGAGTTCGGCATCATCGGGCTTGGACAGATCGGCGCAAAGGTCGCCCGCATCGCCGCCGCGTTCGGCGCGAACGTGAGATACTACTCCACCAGCGGCGCGAACGATAACGGCGAGTTTGCCAGAGTGAGCCTGGACGCGCTTTTGAGAGCTTGCGACATCATCTCGATCCACGCTCCGCTAAATGAAAAAACGGCGGGATTGATCGGCGAGGCGGAGCTTGCAAAGATGAAAGAGGGGGCGATCTTGATGAATTTCGGCCGCGGCGGCATCGTGGACGAGGAGGCGCTGGCTCGCGCCGTGGACGAGCGAGGCCTGCGCACGGCGCTTGACGTGCTGCAAACAGAGCCGATGAGGGCGGATCATCCGCTGCTGCGAGTAAAAAATCGCCGCAACGTCATCATCACGCCCCACATCGCATGGGCGAGCATCGAGGCCCGCAAACGGCTAATAAAAATGATCGCGCAGAATATTAGGGATTTTCTCGCCTCCGCAGAAGCGTAGCTCTTGCAGCGCGATCTAAAATTTCGTCCGCGAGGAGCAGATTGCGACCCTACAGCGAAAAGGTTTAAAATTTTATTCGCAGTGTAGGTATAACTCTTTTGTAGAATAGCAGAATAAGCCGCAAGTTTGGAATTCTCGCGGTGCAAATATGGCGGGGTTTGAAATTTTAACGCTACAACATGATTTGAATTTTTACCTAAGCGACAGACTGACAAATACGCCCGCAAGCCCTGTGGATATAAAATTTAACAGAGGCGCGCCTTGCGAGCGGATACTTGCGGTTCTTAGCGTGACGGCGGCGCCAAAATCATACTCCGCGGGCTTGCAACGTCTTGAAATTTTACACGCTTAAAGCCGTGCGGCGCTTTTGAAATTCCGTGAGATTCAAATCCGAGTTACCGCTTAGAATTTCATGCAAATGAAGCCCTATGTATTTTTGCCTCAATGTGATCATGGGCTCGGCAACTTTTACCGCTTCTTTAGAGCGGCTAAGGTTGAAATTTTACAAAGCACGGACAGCGATAGCGAAAATTTTACGGCGCATATGACAGCGGCGCATGAAGATGAATTTATGATATCAACGTAGCGCGACGCAAATTTGTCGCTGAAATTTTCTCAATCAAAGAGGCGATTTTATTAAATTCATCATCGGCAACTTTAAAATTAGCGTTATTAAGCATAGATCGTGTCCTTTAAAGGCTAAGAGCCAAAGATACCTTTACATAAGCCATAAAATCGTTTTTACCCTCTTCGGCGTAAGAGGACACGACGCTTCTTACAAATTTTCTATTTTCAGGGATTTTTCTATTATCTATCCACGATTTCAAAGACTTTTTTAAATCCTCTTTATCGATAGCCATAGGTAGATTGTCGTCCAATAAAGATACGTTTAGTATCGTCTGCTCTTCAATCTCTTTACCTAAAGCTCGCGTTTGTATTGCGCCGACTTCAAATTTTAAAATAACCCTATCTTTATTTTTTAGCTCGTAAAACATTCTTTACCTTTTACACTATTATTCGCCCTTGCGTCTATCGGCTTTCTCTTTAATCTCTTCTGCCGCCTTTAGATCGTTTTGTGCCTTTTCAAAGGCTTTGCGTGCTTTATCTACGCGGCGGGAATTCTTAACGCTAGCGTCTTCGGCATAAATTTTCTCCGCTTCCTCTAGCTCAACCTTTTTTTTACCATAATCCATCTGCGCTTTTTCAAGATTATTAGTCGCTTTATCTCCGCCCAAAAGCTTTGCTTTTGAGGTTACTTTGCCCGTTACTGGGTTACGTCCGATAGTGCCATCAAGATTACGCTTGGCTTGCTCGGCAGTTAAATAGCATTCTTTCTTACCCCCTACTAAAATTCCAGCAATCGCGCGAGGTCTATTTTTAGGATCGGAGCAATCTACTTTTTCTTTAGTAGTATCATTTCTTTCTTTATGAAAGACATCGGAATTAACCTCATAGGCGTTCAAATTTAAACAAACAAAAACGCTTATAAAAAACGTTAATATAAATGTTTTATTTTTCATTTTTAACTCCTTTTTTATAGCCTAAAACAAGCTATAAACCTCATCGAGCGTGAAGTGCTTTTTATCGATCTTGCCACCGTAGTATGGCTTGATATCCTCGTCAAAAGCCTTATGGAAAAATTTCGCTTTATACATTTTTACCAGGCTGCTATTAACCGCATCAAGTAGCTCGGTATTGCCCTTAGATAGGGCAACGGCGATATAATCTACCTTGCCGAGGTTGATGATTTTTGCATCAAGTGCGGCGTCGTTTCTAGCGTATCCGAGTACGACCGTATTATCGTCGGCAAAGCCTATGCCCTCGCCAGCCTTTAGCCTAGCGACGCACTCATTCGCGTCGGCACATGTCGCAATCTCATAGCCCGCGTTTTTGAAGTGCTCCTCGGCAGTTGTGCCTTTAACGCTTAGAATTTTTTTATGCGCGATCTGATCTATTCTTGAAATATTATCATCCTTACGGCTTAGCACGCCAATTTGCACTGAATAATACGGGTAAGAAAAATCGACTTTCTGAACGCGATCTTTTGTGACGGTAAGCTTGGATATGATGAGATCTACTTTATTTTGCTCTAGCGAGGGGACGCGATCTTTAGATGCTACGGCGATAAAGTCGATTTTAATCTTTTTATTGCCAAATAGATTTTTAACTAGCTCGTTTGCCAAGTCAACCTCAAAGCCTTTTAGCGTGCCGTTATCATCGAAGCTAAACGGAGGCTGGGAATCTTGCAAGCCTATGCGAATTTCGCCTGCTTGTTTGATATCTGCTAGGGAATTAGCGCAAAGCGCGCCAACACCCAGCAAAATACTTAGTAGAATTTTTTTCATATTTTGTCCTTTGAATTAAAACATTTTATAAAGATCATCTAACAAGAAATATTTTTTCTCAGCCTTGCCCTTGTAAAAAGGATCGATGCTGTCGTTAAAAATTTTCTTGAAAAAGCCATTTTTGCTGAGCTTGACAAGCCCGTCGTTTAAGGCGTTTAGCAAGTCATCGTTGCCTTTTTGCACCGCGATAGCTAAAAAGTCCGACGTGCCTAAATTCTTGATATTTACCTCTACCTTGCGATCTACGACCGAATAGCCCAAAACTACCATATTATCGTCCGCATAGCCGCTGCCGCGACCGGATTTTAGCGCGCGGAAGCATTCGCTAGAACTAGCGCATGAGATAACTTTAAAGCCTTCCTTATTAAAATAATCAAAAGCCGTAGTGCCCGGTTCAGCTAAAATTTCTTTATCCTGTAGGTCGCTTATTGTCTTGATATTGTCATCGCTACGGGTTAGTACGCCGATATTTACGCTAAAGTAAGGGTTTGAAAAATCCACTAGTTTCTCGCGCTCTTTCGTAACCGTAATCGCCGCGATATCCAAATCGACCTTGTTATCTTGCACGGCTGTGATACGATCATTGCCTAGAGTTACGACATATTCGATTTTGCCGCCCTTATCGCCGAAAATTTCTTTCACGAGCTCTTCGATAAGCGAAATTTCAAAACCGCTATATCTTCCATCCTCGGAGACGCTAAGCGGCGGCAGTGAGCCGTCTATCCCAATGCGAATGAGTCCTTTTTCTTTGATCTGCGCTAAAGAGTTAGCAAATAACGAACACGAAGCGATTAGCAACGCAAATATAATCTTTTTCATAAAATTCCTTTAAATTTTACTAAAATTTTGCCAGCGAATAGAATTCCGTCCATCGCCACTTTAAATTAAAACAAGCTATAAAGATCGTCCAGCAAGAAATACTTTTTATCGACGGTGCCTTTATAAAAAGGCTCAATACTCTCATCAAAAATTTTTGTAAAAAACCCTTTTTTACTTAGCTCAATTAGTCCCGCATTTACCGCGTTAAGCAGCTCAGTATTGCCTTTTTGCACCGCGATGGCCAGGAAGTCCGTCGAGCCTAAATTTTTGATATTTACTTCGACTTTGCGGTCGACTACAGCGTAAGCGAACACAAGCAGATTATCATCTGCGTATCCGTCACCCTTACCCGATTTTAGGTCATTGAAGCATTCATTCGCGCTCGCACACGGTACTACGTTATAGCCCTGTTTCGTAAAGTAATCAAACACAGTAGTGCCGGGCTGCGCCAATATAGTCTTTCCGTTTAGATCGGAGACCTTTCTGATATTATCGTCGCTACGAGTTAGCACGCCGATATTTACGCTAAAGTATGGATCGGAGAAATCTACCAGCTTCTCACGCTCTTTCGTAACCGAGATAAGCGCGATATCTAAATCGACTCTGTTATCCTGCACCGCTTTTATGCGATCATCGCCTACCGTTACGACATATTCTATCTTGCCGCCTTTATCGCCGAAAATTTCTTTAACAAGCCCTTCTATTAAGAGTATCTCAAAGCCGCTATATTCGCCAACTTTAGCGACGCTAAACGGCGGAGACGAGCCATCTATACCGATGCGAATAACCCCTTTTTCTTTGATTTGAGTCAAAGTGTTGCTAAAAAGCGAACACGCAGCCAGCATCAATGCTAGGATTATCTTTTTCATAGCGCCCCCCCCCTTTAAAAATTACAGCAAGCTATAAAGATCGTCTAGCAAGAAATACTTTTTCTCTGCAGTTCCTTTGTAGTAAGGCTCGATAAAATTATCGAACGAATTTTTGAAAAAGCCCTCTTTGCTTAGCTTGATTAGCTCGCCGTTTAGAAAATCCAAAAGCTCCGAATTGCCCTTTTTCACGCCGATGGCTAAGAAATCCGAAGTGCCTAAATTTTTGATATTTACTTCAACCTTTTTATCTAATACCGGATAAGCCAGCACGACTAAGTTATCATCGGCATACCCGTCGCCCTGTCCGGCTTTTAGCGCCTTATAGCAGGCGTTTGCGTTATCGCATCTAGCGATATTATAGCCTTGCTTTTCAAAGTATGTTTCTGCAGTACCGCCGCTAAGAACTAAAATAGTTTTATCTTGTAAATCGTTTAGGGATTTAATCTTATCTTCGATGCGGGTCAAAATGCCTATATTGACACTAAAATACGGGGTCGTAAAATCGATCTGCTTCTCGCGCTCCGGAGTTACGGTAAAAGTTGCGATAACTGCGTCCACCTTATCTTCTTGTAGGAATTTTATACGCTGATTTGCAAGCACGGAGGTAAACTCCACCTTTCCGCCCGATGGAAGCATATCTTTAGCGATGGCATTTGCCATATCGACCTCAAAGCCCTGATGCACGCCGTCTTCTATCTTGCTAAACGGCGGCTGTGCGTCATAAACGCCTATTCTAAGCACTCCGCTACTTTTGATCTCGGAGAGCGATCTTGCGCAAAGCGCGCTACTGGCCAAAGCTGCGACGAGCAGACTTAAGAGAAATTTCTTCATCTTTTTTCCTTTCTCATAAATAATTTCAAAACCATTGCCACGGCTACGGGAAACCTCAAAATCCCGCGCGAATGGCAAGCAGACATTAAATTCGCCCGCAGGCGAAAAGCAATTTTAGCTTTTTATATCTTTAATGATTATTAAATAGTAAGTAAAGTCGCCAAATAAATTCGCTTTTTCATTGTTTACTTCGATTTTGCGCGAGTTTTTTAGAATTCTCATCCGCGTCCTAGCAGTAAAATTTAAAATTTTTAAAATTTTAGAATTTTACAAAATTTTAAAGCTGCAGAATTGGGTGAGAAATTTTATGAGCGCTTTAAAACTCGCGATGAAATTTTAAAATTTTATGAGATTAAATCTTGCAGGTTGCATTTGGCAAAACAGCACAAAAAAGGAGTGGAATTTTAAAATTTCGCGCTTTAGCGCAGACATAGAAGAATTTAAAATTCTTAAATTTATACGCTCCGCCCAGCAAAACGGAATTTTAAAATTTTTAGCAAGCGTCGTATTTTAAAAGCAAGCAAAATTAAATCTTTGCCACGCTGCAGAATTTCGCGATAAAAGTCACGCCGCCAGCGCTAAATTTTGCGCCATAAATCATACTACAAACATCAGCTTGGCGCAAAGCACGATGATGAATCCGAATACAAAGGCGATTTTGTGGATATTTGCTCGCAAAAACTCAGACGCAGGCCTTCCCATCGCGCGGCAGCTTAAATTTATCGCTACGCACACGGCGACGATGAGCGCGAGCGTGACTTTTAGCATAAAGATTTTTTGAAGCGGCGTGCCGAAATACCCGCCATTAGCGCTTCCGACCCAGCGGCTCATCATCATTCCGCCGGTAATTATCAATGTAAAAAGGCAAACCGGCATGATCTTAATCGCGCGCGAGCCGATCGCCTTTTTAATGCGCTCAAAATCCGCGCCCAGCGCGCCTTTAAGCCGCATAAAAATCACGACGTCGAAAAATATGTAGCCCAAAAAGATAATGGCACAGATAAGATGGACGATCTGCACGTAAGGATAAATTTGCTCCACCACCGCTCCTTGCTATGAAATTTCGCCCATTTTATGCGAAATTTTAAATTTTAGCAATGATTTTTATCAACGCGCCGCGAGCGGTTAAATTTAAGCCGATCGTGCGAGCGACGCAAATAAATTTTGGCAAAATCGCGCAGGCAAATTTAAAAGTAAAGTCGCGCGGCTAAATTTAAAAATGAACGCGCTCGTAAATTTATAAATTTACAGGCATCACCGCGCGGCTAAATTTTATAAAATTTCAAAGCATCATCGAAAAGATTATGCCGAATATGATCAGCGGGATATTAAAGAAAATAAAGGTCGGCACGCAGGTATCCCAGATGTGGCTATGCCCGCCGTCGATATTCAGCCCCACGGTAGGTCCAAGCGTGCTATCGCTCGCAGGCGAGCCCGCATCGCCGATACCCGCGGCCACGCCGATGATAAAGATCGTCGCCGCCGTACTAAAGCCCAGTTGCGCGGCTAGCGGGCAGTATATCGTAGCGATGATAGGGATCGTGCCGAAGCTCGAGCCTATGCCCATCGTCACTAGCAGTCCGATACCGATCATCAACAGCGCACCGCCGAGCTTGCCGCCGCTTAAAGTGCTCGCTACGTGCACCAGCTCATTCACGCCGCCGGTTTCTTTTAAGATAGTGCCGTATCCTGCAGCGATCAGCATCAAAAACGCGATGTAGCCCATCATATGCACGCCTTCGTCAAATACGCTATCCAGCTTCTTCCACTCGATGCCTTTGCTCGCAAGCATTACCAAAATTCCGCTAAGCGCGGCAAACGGAAGGGATTTGATCCAAATTTGCACCGCGAAGCACACCGCGATGCCCGCTAGCGCACCCCATTCGCGCATACCCATCTTAAGCTCGCTAAAATGAGCATCCAGGCTCTGTTTGGTTTCGGCATACTCCCTCGGCTTGCGGTAGTAGATCACGGCTAGGATGAGACCCACGAGCATCGGCACGGCGCTTAGCCACATCACGCTTGATATGTCGCCAAGGCTTACCGCGATGCCGTTTGCGTTCATATTTTTTTCGATTAGCCCCATAAAGATAAGTCCGAATCCCAGCGGCAGCGCCATATACGGCGTCTGCAAGCCGAACGTCAGCGCGCACGCTACGGCGCGGCGGTCGATCTTTAGCGAGTTCATGATCTTGACTAACGGCGGGATCAAAATCGGGATAAAGGCGATATGCACGGGGATTAAATTTTGTGAAAAGCACGCAAAGAAGGCGATCGAAAAGATAAAGATATATTTTTTGTCGCTGATTAAATTTGCCACCGCGCGCACCAAGATCGCCGTTAAGTTGGTCTTTGAGATCGCGCTTGCGATGACGCCTAGCAGCAGATACGAAAGTGCGGTTTCTAAATTTCCGCCCATGCCGAGGCTCCCGGCGTTTTCGGGGTTGCCGTTTATGAATAAATTTATGGCATCGCCCAGCGGGATCTTGCTTGAGAGCACGGCGCAGATCGTGCCGATTAGGATCGCAAGCATTACGTTGCACCTCAGCAAGCATAGCGCGCACATCACACAGATACTGATAAATACGGGATTGGTAAGCATCTTTTGCCTTTTTTGGAATTTTTGCAATTATATAGAATTTAGGGCTAAATTTTGCTAAAATCGCGCAAAAAATCGGCTAGGACAGCGATGAAATATTTTTACTCCTCTTTTGTAGTAAGCCTAATTGCGCTTGCTATCGCGTTTTATATCGGCGGCGCTGGTGCCGCTTATATCTGCGCGCTTTTATGCGCGCTGGAAATCAGCCTTAGCTTCGACAACGCCGTAGTCAATGCCAAGGTGCTAAAAGATATGGCGCCGGTGTGGCAGAGCAGATTTATCCTCTGGGGCATTCCGATCGCGGTTTTCGGGATGAGATTTTTATTTCCCGTGCTAATCGTCGCCGCAAGCGCGCATCTAGGACTTTGGCAAACCCTCATGCTGGCACTTAAGCAACCGCAGCGCTACCATGAAATTTTAAGCGAGAACGAAGCGCAAATTTACGTTTTCGGCGGTGCTTTTTTACTGATGGTCTTTTGCGATTTTTTCTTCGATGCGCAGCGCGAGCTACATTGGCTAGGCATAATCGAAAATAACGCTGTAGTGCGATTTTTAAAGCGCATTCCAAACGCGCCCACGCTGATCGCTCTAGCCGCGGGGCTCGTGCTGCTTGCTAAAACGGGTTCAGCGACGCTCGGCGCGGCGTATTTCGGCGCGATCCTGCTCTATCTGCTCATCTCCTGCTTCGACCGCCTTTTCGGCACGGACGGCGTAAAAAACGGCCTTGCGGGCTTTTTGTATTTAGAAACCTTGGACGCGAGCTTTAGCTTCGACGGCGTGATCGGGGCGTTTGCGCTAAGCGATAATATCTTCATCATCATGCTAGGTCTCGGCGCCGGCGCGATGTTCGTGCGCTCCATCACTCTGTATCTCATCGCCCGCGGCACGCTGTCGCACTTTGCCTATCTGGAGCACGGCGCGCACTACGCTATCGCGTGTTTGGCGTTTATAATGTTTGCCAAGCTGAAATTTGAAGTAAGCGAGATCATAACGGGCACCGTGGGGATCTTATTCATCGCGCTATCGCTCCTTTCGTCGGTGCTTTACAACCGCCGAAACAAACGCAAACTAATCGAAACGATCGCCGGAAACAACGAGTAAAATTCTATGATAACAAAACGAAACCAAAATATGGGGTTTAACAAAATCTATTTAAATATCCAAGTTATATGGAGAATTTTATTAATCCAATTCCGATAAATACGCTTCATAAATTTTAGCTATTTCTTTACCCGTTTGTCTTATTTCTTCATCGCTTTTAAGCCCGTGACGACCACCTAAAAAGTAAATTATCACAACCAGCGCTCCGTAGCTATTTTTAAAATAGAAAAATTTCTTGTAATCCTTGAAATTTCTTTCTTGTAGCTGCGTATTTTGATCGCCGAACGCTACAATAAAGTCATCTTTATAACTTATGCCCGTACAAATAATTATCTTTGGTCTATATTCTTTTGCCCATGAGTTAAATATCGGAAATCTGTTTAATCTAATCCATTTAATATATTCGTCTTTATCTTTAAAACCCGTTTCTTTGCTAATAGCTTCAGTCCATCTGCTGTGATTAGTATCTTTAAAGGATAAAGGATATAAATTCATCTTAAAGTATCCTTTGCCGCCTCGCGAAAACGGTTTAAAAGTTTCATTAAATTTGACATGATTTTCTTCACCGTTTATTGCCGCCAAAAGTTTTATAGCTTTTATATTAAACTGGTATTTTAAATTTTCCTTACAATCCTCGTATATGGCAGGAATTTTTAAATCATTATTTTTAAAAATATTTTGTAGTTCTTCTTCTTTAAAACCACCTCCCCACTCTAATCCGCAAAGCCAAATACTAGGGTTTTTCGGCGAGCCTATATCACCGCCGTCACAACTGCCGAAATTCAAAGCCCATCTTTTAAAGTCATCATTTATCATTTGCTTTCCTTATTATGATTTTTTATTCGATTATTTTATAACGCTATTGCTTAAAGCCGAATAAGGGCGATTCGGTTAAAATTCTACTCAAAGCTAGCATAAAATTTAATCACCTAACGATAGCGCCGCGCGGAACCGAGACCTTTGTCGTGCAATCTTTTTAACTCCCGCTTATTTGGTAGTAAAATTCCACTTACGGGTTCACCGCTCTCGTTTGCGCCGCCAAAAATCCTTGCTTAAACACAGCTCGTCAATGATACCCAGAAGCTGCAAAATTTCATCCATTAAGCGGGTTTAAGATTTTTTATGCTATTTTTGCGACCTTATTTCGATCAAAAGGCGAGAGATGATAAATTTACCGAAAAATTGCGTGGTTTTTACCTATCCGAAAATGGGCGGCAGCGGCAAATTTTTGCCCGCAGAGTTGCGCGACGTGGCGGGGCTTACGGGCTGCACGCTTCAGTGCAAGGCCTACGAGAGCGCGCTTGCGCAGATAAAAGCCCTAGGCTTCGAGCTTATCGCCGTAGGCAGCATGGGTGAGGCGGGCACGAGCGAGTTTAAGCGCGCTACGGGCGCCTCGTTTGAGTTCATAAACGACGAAAAATTCGAGCTTGAAGCGCCGCTTCGGCTCGAAACCTTCACTACCGGCGACGGGAAGAAATTTTACCACCGCCAAACCCTAATTTTTAGAGACGGCAAGGAGATAAAGCGCTTTAGCCGAATCGCTGAACCAGAACAGGACGCGCAAAACGTACTTGCGGCGCTAAAGAGCCTGTGATCGATCGCTTTGGCGGCGTGCTTTAAATTTCGCACTTCAAACACGCTGCGACACAAAGCTAAAATTTAGAGCAGAGGCGCATTTTTATTAAATTCAGCATTTTTAATTAAAATGGCACTAAATTTAACGGAGGCGGGTATGAAAAAATTTCTATTTTTGGCGCTATTTTGCGCCCTTGCGGCAAACTGTGGCGAGAGCGCGCGGGCGGATAAAATTTCTGCGGCGAGCAAAACAACGAGTATCGGCGAGACTGCTACGCAAAACGCGCACTTTATAAAGAGCGGCGAAGCAAGCGCCGGCTCGCAAAGCAGCGCCGATGCGGTCATCCAAACGGACGGAATTTCGCGGGCGGATCTGCAAAGCTGCATCGTAAAAAGCGACGAAGGCTCCTGCGATCGCGTCGCGCGCGGTCTGAAAAGCGGCTGCGAACGAAAAGATCAGCTATCGTGCTTTTTCTACGCAGATGCGCTAGGGCGCGGCTTGGGCGTGGAGAAGGACGTCGTGGCGTCGTTTGAGCTTTTTCGCGAGCAGTGCGATGCCGGCAGTAGCGAAGCTTGCTACGAGCTGTCGGTCAAATATCTCCAAGGAATCGGCACTCCTCAAAGTTTTGAGCTCTCGGGGCAAGCGCTAGATAAGGCATGCAAAATGCACAACAAGCGCGCCTGCGCGGTGCTCGATCTGCTGCCGAAAAATTAGCGCGACAGAGGCGATAAAATTCCAAGCTTCGATCGCAAATAAGGCGCGTGAACCTTTTAAATTTTAGCGGGCGACGGATGCGGTGCAATGAAGCAGTAAATCGGGGCGAGCGGCAGATAAACGAAAAAAGGAGCAGAGATGAAGGCTTTAAAGCTTGCGCTGGCGGCGGCGCTGGCGCTTAGTTTGGCAAACACGGACGGCGAAGCCAAAGAGTTTAAATTTAGCGGCGCAAAAACTAGCGCGCTTTTAGCAAAATGCAGCAAAAAGGACGCCGCCGCATGCTACGAAGCGGCGATGAGATACGAGCTGGGCGGTCGCGGCGTCGTGCGAAACCGCCTAAAAGCGCAGGGCTTTTTCGCAGGCGCGTGCGAGCTCGCAACCCTCGCTGAGCGGAAGCAGGGAGGCAAAACGGACGGCGCGGGCGGGCGCGCGATGAGCGATCTGCGCGAGCGAGCCTGCCTAGGCAATGCCGCGGCGCTGGAGAGCTTCGCGAGCGGGCAGTGCCGCAGCCTCGTGATATACGACGAGCTTTGCGAGGGCGGCTCGCAGGAGGCGTGCGACAATCTGGCGCGGATGAAGCGCGAAGGCTGGGCGCCCAAGGAGAGCTGCAGCGAGGAGATAGTCGCTAAATTCGGCGACGGCAAGCCGCAGAGATAAAATTCCGCTCTATTTCACGGCGATAGAGTTTAAAATTCCGCGAGTATAAAATTTGCCGAAATTTTATAGAGCTCGACCGAAAATGGTAACAAGGCGGGCTAAATTTGAATTCTAAAACGCTTTTAAATTCATGTATTAAGCGGCGTCAATTTTTGGGCTCAGAGAGATTAGAATTTACGCGGCAAGGCTCTTTGAATTAAAAATCTCGTGTAACGGCTGGGGCTACAACTTTAAAATTAAAAATCCCGTGTAACAGCTGGAGTTACAATTTTAAGAACTAGAATTTAAACAAATCTGCAATTTAGTAGTGACGATGATATAATTTTTTAGAATTTCGCAAGCGTAAAATTTATCAAAATTTTACGTATCTACGTCGAGCCGCCCTCCCAAAAAAAGCGCGAAATTGGAATTTTAAACTGCCGTCTTGTGCGAGGAGGCGATAATTTTAAGCAGCTAGAATTTCAATTAATGCGGATTAAAATTCAAGCGTAACGGGCAAATGCGTGCATCGCAAGCGATGTAATTTCAAATATGAGTTCAAGGCTTGTGTTAGGCGCGGAATTTAAACGTCACGAGCGATAAATTTCAAAACATCCATTTTAAAATTGCGAGGCGGGGATTTAAATTTGAGTGCGGCGAGCGATTAAATTGCAAAAGGAAGCTTAAATTTAAATATCGCGGCCACAAATTATGCGTAAATTTTGCGCCTAAATTCCGCAAAATTCGGCGCGCGATAAGTTGTTTGCAGTATCGCAGCGAGACCATCAGACTAAGCTCTAATCACGCTTAAAACCCTATTTACGGGGTGCTCGCGCAAGTGGGTATTGCAAACCGCCGAAGCAAAAAGTCTGATCGGAAGCGTTTGCGGCGTATCCCAACCGATCGCGCCTCATATTTTGCTCTATGGCCTAGCTCGTGCACGAAATTTTAGATTTTGAAATTTAGCGCAAAAATATTATAATTTCGCCCAAATCACGGCTAGGACGGAAAATGAACTCACGCGTGCAAAACGAATATCTAAAATCAAAAGTTATGAGCGCCGAGAAAGCCTGCGAGCTGATCCCAAACGGCGCATCGGTGGGCTTTAGCGGCTTTGTTGGGGCGGGCTGCGCGCTAGCGCTACCACAAGCTCTGGCACAACGAGTGACAGCGCTGCACGAAAAAGGCGAGCCCTATCAAATCGAAATTTTTACAGGCGCATCGACCGATCCGCTTTTAGACGGAGTTTTGGCAAAAGCAGGTGCCGTGAGCTTTCGCGTGCCGTTTTTTACGGATGCCGATATGCGCCGTGCGATAAATAGCGGCGCCGTGCGATACACGGACGTGCATCTATCAAGCCTTGCCGCGCAGCTTAAGGCGGGCTTTTTTCCGCATCTAAACTTTGCTGTGATCGAAGTAGTGGCGATTAAAGAAAGCGGCGAGCTCGTGCCGTCCACGTCGCTAGGCAATAATCAAGCCTGGCTCGATATCGCCGATCGCGTTATTTTAGAAGTGAATTACTATCAGCCGCTTGAGCTGGAGGGCATTCACGACGTTACGGATCTGCGCCTGCCGCCGCATGCTGAGGATCTGCCGATCAAGCACGTAGGCGATCGTGTAGGCAGCCCCTATATGCATGTAGATCCTGCCAAAGTAGTCGCTGTAATAGAGGCTAGGACGCATGATCGCGTCAATAATTTTACCGCCGTGGATGAAATTTCAAGTGCGATCGGCCGCAACGTCGTAAAATTCTTAAAAAACGAGGAGGCTTGTGGCAGACTTCCCGCAAAGAAGCTACTGCCGCTACAATCGGGCATCGGCAACGTCGCCAATGCCGTGCTTAGCTCACTACAAAATGCTGGCTATCAAGGGCTGCAATGCTACTCCGAGGTGATCCAAGACGGCATGCTAGATCTCATCAAAAGAGGCGTCGTAGGCACTGCAAGTGCCACGGCGCTATCGCTTAGCCCCGCAGGTGTCGAGGAATTTCAAAAAAACATCGATTTCTACCGCAAGCACATCATACTGCGTTCGCAAGATGTCTCCAACTCGCCAGCGCTCATCAGAAAGCTCGGCGTCGTATCGATGAATGGCATGCTAGAGGCGGACATCTACGGCAACGTAAACTCCACTAACGTCATGGGTTCGCAGATGAAAAACGGTATTGGCGGTAGCGGTGACTTCGCTCGCAACGGATATTTGTCGCTATTTTTGAGCCCATCGCTCGCTAAAGGCGGCGCAATCAGCGCTATCGTGCCATTCGTAAGCCACGTCGATCATACTGAGCACGACACCCAGGTCATCATCACCGAATACGGTATCGCCGATCTGCGCGGTAAATGCCCTCGTGAGCGGGCTCGCGCGATGATAAGTATCGCACATCCCACTTACCAAGACGCACTGAGAGATTATTTTGAGCGGGCATGTGCGCAGCCCTGTGCTGGGCATACTCCGCACATCCTAAGCGAGGCGCTGTCGTGGCATCAAAGATTTAAGGATACGGGGAGCATGAAGGCTTGGAGCGAATTTGCTTGAGCTAATGCGCTAAAGCCTAAAGCTTAAACCCATTTTTGCTGAAGCGGGAAGTTTGCACTTAAAATTCCGCCTGCATTTGAAAGCTCTATCGTTATTTAGAGCGAGGCGCACTAAAATTTTATTTTGTAAAGCTCGCGCGAAATGTTATAAAACGAATAGATCGAAATTTGCGCCGTAAAATTTTAAAATTTGCAGGCGGGTTTAAGGCGCGGAATTTAAAATTTTATCGCTACGGAATTTTAAAATTTAGCCTTAAATTTGCAGCTCGCGCATTTCAAATTTTAAAATTCTATGGCTTAAAATTTTAAAATTTTGAACTTCGCAAAATTTCGTCCATAGATCCGCCATTAAATTTTAAATTTAGCTCTCATTTCATTTGCCATGCGCAAGCTTTTACGGCAATCCTAGCTTATAAGGTGCGCCATAAGTTCGCAATAAATTTCGCGCAGTATTTGCCAAGATAAATTCCGTATTAAAGCAGCGGCTTGCTAAATCAGAATTTATCGCCTTACGAATGCGATCTTTGGGCTATAAATTTAAAAAGGCGGTCTATAAAGTCGCAGCGAGATGAGATTAGAATTTTATCCTCGAAGGCTCCATCGGCTTGCTGTAGAAGTAGCCCTGCATATATTTAATCCCCATCTCTTCTAAGATAATTGAAATTTCGTGGTTTTCTACGTATTCGGCGATGAGCTCGTAGCCCTGCTTGCACGCGAAGTTAGCGATGGTTTCGACGATAGCGCGCGAGTTTTTGTCGTTTGCGATGTTTTTGATGAGCGCTCCGTCGATCTTTATGTAATCCACGTCGAGAGTTAAAATTCTATAGTAGTTGGAGTATCCGCTGCCAAAATCGTCTATCGCGACCTTGCAGCCGTAATTTTTGGCTACGGCGATGAAGCTTCTAAGGCTCTCGTAATCGTCAAATTCCTCGCTTTCTAAAATTTCAATAAATAGATTTGAAGCATTTGGGCTGGATGCGAGCTTGCGCTCTAAAAGCTCCTTGATACCTTCGTTTGCGATGTCAAAATATGAAAGATTTATGCTAAAGCAAGTTCCCGCGAAGCGGTCTAGCAAGCGAAAAGCTTCGTTTATTACTACCTGAGTTAGCGGTATGTAGAGCGAGGTTTGCTTTGCGATATCGATAAACTCACCCGGGCAGCGCGTCTTGCCCGAGCGGTCGATTAGACGGATTAGAATTTCATATACTAACGGGACATAATCACCGCCCTCGGTGCCGTAGGTGTTACCACTAGGATCGCGGTGGGTGATATCAAATATGGGCTGGACAAGCACAAAGACTTGATTTTTCTTGATCGCGTTTTGAATAGTGTTGATCATAATCTGATTTTGCAGATATTTTTCCTCAATCGCATTTGGACGCGAGTAAAAGCCCACGTGCTCGTTTTTGCTCTGCGCCTCATACATCGCCATAACCGCCTGAAAGACCCTATTCGCGCCGCCCGCTACGTCGGCACGCTCGCTTACGCCCATCGTGATATTTAAAGGCGCGGAGGCAAAGCCCTCGGTCGTATGGAGATTAAAAACCTTGTCGGTGAAGTATTTATTTATGATCTCCACGTCGCGCGCGACATTTAGTCCCTCGTAAAATAGGCAAAACTCATCCGATTGGATGCGAAAGATACTGGCTTTGATCTCGTGCGATTCGATACACATCGCAAGCGTGCGCGCAAATGAGCGCAGAATTTCATTCGTCGTCTCCGCCTTGTAAAAAAGCCGTAAATTTGCAAAATTTACGATAGTTATGTAGATCGCTACGCCCGTTTTTTCGGCGTTTATTAGCTCGTATAGCGCTGCTTCGTTGCCCTGGCCCGTAAGATGATCGATATAGACTTGATTGTTTAAGCTCTCCTTCGCGTTCGCAAGAGCTAGCTTCATAATCTCGCGCTCGCCGATGTCATGAGCGTAAAGCGCATATAGCGGCGGCTTGGATGCAGCCGCGATATTTGCTAGCCTTAGGCCCACATCGGCTAGTTCGCCGTTTTTACGGAGCAGGCGCGTATCTTTGGCGCTTTTATTTACCATCGCAGGAAGTTCGGTCCCCTTATCTTTGGGCATCAAAACTCCAAGATCGCTTCCTTCCAGCTCGCTTTGTTCGTAGCCGCTTAAGCTAAGCGCGCTTTTATTAGCGTATAAAATTTTAAAGCTCTGATCTGCTAAAACTATCGCTTCGCCTGCTTGCTCGCATAGCGCGCGATAGGGCGCAAGGGCGCGTTTACTACGCAAAGCATCGGAATTTATGATGTAAGTAAGCAGTAAAAACGACAAAAACACCGCCGTGTAAAGCATCGTCATTTGCATAAACGAGCCGTAGAATTCCTCACTAGCGTAAGAAAATCGCTCGCGCAGGCTTGCGAAGCGCTCGTTGAGCAACGAGAGATTATCGCTTACGATGATATTTTGCCGCTCAAAATTCCTTAAAATTTGCCGCGCAATTCCTATAAACGCAGCTTCGTCGGGGCTTGACGCATCTGCGTTTTCTAGCGCACTTTTTAAAGCAGAGATCTCGGAGCGATTTTTATAATTAAGCCCTAAAATTTGAGAGTAGAGATTTGCTCTTTGCGCATTTGTGCCACTGGATAAAAATTTTTGCTGCAGACTTTGAAAAAGGATTAAATTCTGCGAATTTAAAGCCCCAAGCTCGTCCAAAAGTGAAATTTTATCGCTAAAAGCGCTTCCGATCGCGCGCACATCGCTGCTAAGTCCGATTTTATCGATGATTTTGTCTTTTTGCAGAGCTTGCAGCACCTGATAGATGCCGCGCATATCGGCATTTGCAATCGAAAAGTCCCTTCTTGCGATTTTTGCATCAAATAATATATTTAGGCGGTTATCGGCATTATCGATCAAAGCTAGCTCGCGCGAAATCGTGCTAAATCTCGCTACATCTCTTAGCGACGAGAAATAATTCCCGGCGATGATTATGCCTAATATCATAATCCCCACCATCAAAGTCCACATTATCTTATCTTTCATCCTGCGCCTCCGTCATCTCGCCCTTAAGTGTAGCCAAAAAGCTCATCAAAGCATCAAGCTCCCCATCGCTAAGATCGTATTTTAGCAGATCCTTTGCAATCTGCCGCACCGCAAGACGCAAATCCATCTGCCCGTTTACGTAAGGCGCGGTTTGCGTGATATTGCGCAAGCTAGGCACGCGGCGCAACTCAAATCCGTCGGAAGTGAACCTATGCCTAGGCACATCCTCCTCTTCTGAACTTGGACGAATTTTAGTAAAGCTGCCGGTGCCTAGGCTAACGCCGTTGTGACATGCCGAGCATAGCCGCACAAAAAGCACATATCCGTTATATTCGGCATCATTTAGCTTAACCTCGCCGCGCAAAAATCGGTCAAATTTGGAATTTATCGCCGTTTTGGACTTTAAAAATTCCTTCAACGCATCAATGAAGTTCGCCGTATTCGCCTCGCCGTAAGCACTTTCAAAAGCCTGCTTGTAGGCTAAATTCTTCCTGATAAGCTCTAAAATTCTATCTTCGCTCGCATCCAGTTCATTCTCGCTAAAAACCGATGCCGCGATCCGCGCTTCAAAGCCCGCGAAATTATAATCGCCCAAGTAGCGATCAAAATAATAAGAATTTATGAGCGTAGGCACGCGTCCATCGCGCACCGAAGCACCCGAATCGTTTAGATAGAAGTTGTGGCAACTTTCGCAGGAGCGGCCTTTGCTGCTAAATCTTACGTCAGTAAAAATTTTTGCGCCCAGCCGCGCCTTTTGCGGGTCGTATTTAGGCATCTCAAGCGGCGAGAAAAGATTGCCGCAAAGCCCCAAAAGCGGCGCCAGGCTAAATATAAAACAGCTTAAAACTCGCTTCGATCTCATCGCTTATCATCCCGCCTTTAGCCCGCTTTTTCAAAATCTCCTCGATCTCGCGCTCACTGGCCTTCGCGCCGTCCATATGTAGGTGCCATGCGGCGTTTTGCACAGCTTCTTGCAGGCTGCGTTTTTGCTCGCGCTTTTCAGTTAAAATTTCGCTTTTAAATTTGATGTCGCGCGTCTTTAGTAGCGCCTCGAACTTTTCGGCGGCGGTAGCAAGTCTTTTATGCCCCGTGCCAAAGCGCTCAAAAAGCGGCGCAAGCATCGATGAATTGCGCTCGCTCGCCCAGTTTAGATAAATTTTTCGCTCGCCTAAAGCCAAAAACGCCTCAAAATCCTCCGTGCTCTTCAGTGCAGGGCTCATCGTAAGAAACGCGATATCAAAAACTGCGGGAATTTTAAAATTTTCGCTCTCGTGGGTTTTGCTCGCAGCGTCTTTTAAATTTAAAGCCCGGACTTCTTGAGCTTGCACATTTGAAATTTCGCTCTGCGAGCGCGGATAAATTTTAAAATTTTCGCCCGCCGCATTTGCAAAACCATCGCGGCTCAGCCGCTCGCAAAACTCCGCAAAGCTTAAATTTAATACGTTTTGCAAGCTGATGCCAAACTCCCCCGCGCTGCGCCTTAGCTCGCGCAGCATCCCCTCCGAGCTATCGATCGCCGTGACCTTGGCGCCCAGCGACGCGAGATACAGCGAGTAAACCCCCGTACCGGCGCCCACGTCAAGCACGCTTTTACCCGCAAAGCTCACCCCCCAGCCGCGCAGTATCTCAAACACCCGCTTGCCGAAATCTCCTAACTCGCCGCTAAATTTAGCGTAACTTTCGGACTTTTTATCCCAGCTATTTTCATGTGTTTTTTCGCCGATTTTCTCCACCGCTTGCCTTTAAATTTTTTGTAATAATAGCAAAATTTGGCAATTTTTCCGAATTTGGGCTATAATAAATGCTTTCAAAATCTAGGCGAAAGGGCGTTCATGGCGGACGTGACGATAAAAAATTTAAACTTTGCTTACGAAAAACGCGAAATTTTAAAAGATATAAACTTAAGCTACGAGCTGCGCGATTTTTTGGCGATTTTCGGGCCCAACGGCGGCGGCAAAAGCACCCTTTTGAAGCTGCTTTTGGGGCTGCTACAACCAAGCTCGGGCACGATCGAAATTTTAGGCAGATCGCCCGCGCTTGCCAGGGCGCAAATGGGCTACGTACCGCAGTTCATCGCGATAAACAAAAGCTTTCCCATCAGCGTGCTCGAAGTCGTTTTAATGGGGCTGATAGATAAGAAAATTTTCGGCTTTTACTCAAAATCCGAGCGCGAGCAAGCCATGCAAGCCTTGGAGCGCGTAGGTATGCAAAGCTTAGCTGACTGCCGTATCAGCGAGCTTAGCGGCGGGCAGAGACAGCGCGTTTACATCGCGCGGGCGCTGTGCGCGAAGGCTAAAATTTTACTTCTTGACGAGCCGCTAGCGAGCATAGATACGATGGGGCAGGTTCAAATTTACGAGCTTTTAAAATCCCTAAACGAGGGCGGCTGCGGCATAATTTTAATCAGCCACGACGTGCAACTCGCGCTAAACTACGCAAACCGCGCGCTTTACGTCGCAAACGGCTCGGCGCACACCCACGAGATCGATCCGGGGGGCAGAGCGGAATTTTTAGATCACCTGCGACGCGAGCACGGGCACTTTTGCGCCGTCGATCTCGCGCTTAACGAATGCTGCTGCAAGGAGTGCAAAAATGGCTGAAATTCTATCCTATGATTTCATGCAAAACGCCCTACTCGGCGGGCTTTTGGTCAGTATAGTCTGCGGCGTCGTGGGCTCTTTAGTCGTGATAAATCGCATGAGCTTCATAGCAGGCGGCATCGCGCACGGCGCATACGGCGGCATCGGCATCGCGCTATTTTTAGGCATCTCGCCCGTACTGGGAGCTAGCGTATTTGCGCTGTTTTTGGGGCTGCTCATCGCCTACGTCACGCTGCGAAATACCGAGCGCTTCGATGCCGTAATCGGCGCGATATGGGCGTTTGGAATGGCGCTGGGGATAATATTCGCCGATCTCACGCCTGGGTACAAATCCGATCTGATGAGCTTTTTATTCGGCTCGATCTTAGCGATAAATCACGAAAATTTAATCTTCATCGGCATTTGCGACGCGACGTTTGCGGCGCTTACGGCGTGCTTTTACAGGCAGTTTTTAGCGATCAGCTTCGATAAGGAATTCGCCCTGCTGCGTGGGGTAAATACGAGCGTCTTTTACTATGTCCTCGTGGTGATGGCGAGCCTCGCGGTGGTCGCGTCGATTCAGATCGTAGGACTAATCTTAGTGATCTCGCTGATGACGATCCCGCCCTTTATCGCCGAAAAAATTTCAAAAAACTTAGGCTCGATGATGGCGATAAGCTGCGCGCTATCAGCGCTTTTCTGCGCGGCGGGGCTTATTTTGAGCTTTAAGCTCAATCTAACCAGCGGCGCTTCGATCATCCTAGTCGCCTCGGTCTGCTTTTTCGCAAGCTCGGTCTTTAGCAAACTTCGCGCCTAAAATCCCGCCCAGCTCGCTAAGCAGGATGCCCGCGAGTATCAGCGCCGCACCCAAAATTTGAAGCGCGCTTAGCTTCTCACCGAAAGCATACCCCATAATGCCCGCGCTTACGGGCTCCAGCGCGAAAATCAGCACCGTTTTTATCTCGCTTACGCCGCGGTTTTGCGCCATTGTTTGAATCACAAACGCCGCGACAGTGGCAAAGATCGAGGTCAAAACCAGCGCAAAAACGAAGTCGAAGCTCGGCGAAAAGATTAAATTTCCTAGCACCTTTATCTCGCCTTCAAATTCCGCGTGCGGAGTGAAAACCGCCGCGATCAGCGCGCAGACGCAGACGCAGATAAACTGCACGATCACAAAGCCGTAGAGATTGCTTTTGCGCGCACAGACGCCCGTAAATACGATGTGAAGCGCGTATGCAAACGCCGAAATCAGCGTCAACCGCTCACCTATGCCAAATCCCACCGCGCCGCTTGCTCCGCTTAAAAAATACAGCCCCAAAAGCGCCACGACCGCGCCGCCAAAGGCGCTAGCACCGATCTTTTTGCTGAAAAACGCAAGCATCAAAAAGGGCACGATGACGACATTTAGCCCCAAAATAAACGCCACCGTCGATGATAGCGCATAATCAAGCGCTATGGTCTGGCAGGAAAAATCGCAAAACAGCATCAGCCCGCAAAACACGCCCCGCCCTATCGTGCCGCGGTCAAATTTGACGCCGAAGCGCAGGCAGGCGAGGTAAGTAAAAATGCTCGCCGCCAAAAAGCGCCAAAACAAAAAGCTAAAAACGTCGCCGCTATGCAGCGCGCGCTGAACCGGCACGAAAGTGCATCCCCAAACGATCGCCACGAAAAGTAGCCCCAGGTCCCACAGCCTGCTAGGCGGAACGGGGTTTTGCGCGCGGCTTTGCACGGAATTAGAATTTTGCCCGAAACTCTGCGCGGAATTCGAGCTTTGCGTGCAGTTTTGCGTAGAGGCAGAATTTTGCGCAGCAGCAGGGCTCTGCGTAGAATCAGAGCTTTGCGCGAAATCGAAATTCTGCGCGGAATTTAAGCTTCGAGCGGAGCTAGAATTCTGTGCCGAATTGGATTTCTTCGCAAAATTCCGCGCCTCAAAATTTTTCAATCCAAAGCTCTGCGGCGTATGAGCGGAGTCCGGATCGTTTGCAAGAACCCCAGTAAAATTTTTCTTTGAGCGTCGCGTATGGGCGTCAGCAAGGCTTTTTGCAGAGCTTAAATTTGGATCGTCTACGACGCTTGCACGGCTTAGCGAACTCGCGCTATTTGCGCCGCTATGAATGGAATTTTCCGTAAAATTTAATATAAAATTTCGCTTGAAATTTCTTGCGGAATTTTCGCAAGGATTTGTTTCGGGAGATTTTGCAGAATTTAAAGCTTTATTTTCGGTGCGGCTCATATCCTGCGCGGGCTTTAAATTTAGCGCAATAGCCGCGGAATTTAAAGCGAATTTTCTCCCTGGATTTTTGACGCGCGGAGCGGAATAGAGCGCGACGAGATTGCGCGCGGCAAAACTGGCCGAGGCACGATTGCATACGGCAAAACCGACCGAAACGGGATAAAATTTTAAATTTCTTTTGCAGATGAAATTTAACTCGGCGGCCGCGTCTTGAAATTTGAAATTTCTTTTGAGGTAGGGAGCGGGAGCGAAATTTACCGCACCGCCAGGCGCTGTATTTTTCGCGCACGTAAACGCCACATTTGAAGCAGAATTTAAAGCTGTGTTTTTCGCGCGCTCGCGCACCGGATCTAAAATAAAATTTAAAGCGGATTTTGAATTAAAATTTTCCGCGAGCTCCGAGATAGAATTTTTCATAAATTTAAAGTAGAATTTCGCCGAGATCTTATCGTAGTTGCGCGCCTATCTGACCGTCTTTATCGCGTTTAAAATCGCGCCCGAGTTTTTGCGAAACTCCCTTTCGTTTTTGCTCAAAAAATCAAAGCTTTCGTTGATGAAGGCGCTACTGAATTCGCTGCCGAAATCATCCGCAATCTCCTTGCCCACGGCGTTTTTGTAGCTTTTGGCAAAGCCCGCGTCCGAGCCCAGAGCGCGCGCGAACGGCAGCAAAATATCGTAAATTTCATCAAAGGCGTTTGTGCGTAGATAGTGGCTAAACAGCACTTCGCCGCTCATAACCGCCTTGGTATCGGCCTCGGGCATCTCTTTGATTTTAGTAAGTATCAAATTTTTTAGCGGCTCGATCGCCGGATTTAGCTTTTGAGTGGCCAGGCGGCGCATATTTTGCACGGCGATGCTTTTTTTGCCCGCACGCTCGGTAATGTAGCTAGGCAGATCAAGCTCGTAATCCTGTACGCCAGTGCGTTCGTACTCATTTGCAGCGCGTTCGATCAGAGTACTTAGCGAGCTTTTGAAATTTTCGCTATCGCCCACGTTTGCGCTGATGACTACGTCCAGCCCCTTTACGGCGACCTCTTCCCAACTCGCAGCCGCTATGAGCGGCAAAAGGCAAAGAATTAGATTTTTAAGCAAGGCTTTTTCCCGATTTAAGATTGTTCATTTTATTTCAGAAATTTTAATGTATAATCAACGCTTTTATAATACCAAAAGGGCTAAATATGGAGCTTTTACTCATCGCTTTTGCGCTTGCGATGGACAGCGTCGCGCTTAGTATCTCAAACGGCGCGAAATATCCGAATTTTAAATTTGCGCAGATCGTGCGCATCGCGTTTTTCTACGCGGCGGCTCAGTTTATAATGCCGCTTGCGGGCTACGCTTTGGGGATAAATTTCGTAAAATTTATCGCGCAGATCGATCACTTCGTCGCGTTTGGAATTTTATCGTTTTTAGGCGTCAAGATGATCGCGGAATCCCGCCGCGAGCAGGACGAGCCAGCTCTACGCCTAAGCACGAAGGAGCTGGTGCTGGGTGCGATCGCTACCAGCATCGATGCTATAGCCGTGGGCGTGACCTTTGCCTTTGGCGAGATAAACATCCTTTACGCCTGTTGCGTAATCGGGCTCGTCTGCTTCGCGCTGTGTGTCGCGGCGTGCTACGCAGGCAAGCTAACGGGCGAATACCTGCACTCAAAGGCGCTCGTTTTAGGCGGCGCGATTTTGATCCTAATCGGGGTTAAAATTTTGCTCTCGCACCTCGGCGTTATCGATATTTAGGCGGCCTTTAAGCGGGTTTTTGCGATAATTTTCAAAACAATCCGCAGGAGCGAAAATGAAAAATTTGATAAATTTAACCAGCGGCGACCGATTAAATTTGCGCGTCGAGGGCAAAATTTTAATCAGCGAGAGCGTCAAAAACGGCAAAACGAGGCAGACGCAAAAGGAGTTTGCCGGCGCGGACGAGGCGCAAAAAGCCTGCGTGAAAAAGGAGTGGGAGAGCCTAAAGAAAGGCTACGTCCTGCAAAACGCAGACGCCAAAGCGGGCGAGGCGAGTTTGCACATCTATATCGGCGGCGGTTACACGGGCGCGCTGGCCTTTGCGGGCACGGGAGACGATCTTTTCGTCTATAAATGCGGCGGCTACAAAGAGGGCGGCGCGCTGGATGACTTTCTCATCAGGCTGGACGCGAGCGGCGCCGTAAAGCAGCAGATCGTCCTGCCAAAGCCGCTTGCATGGCGGGCGGAGCGTGCGGGTGAGGTTTTGCTTTTGGATCTGGATCATTTTATCTTTAAATTTGATCCCGCAAGCGGCGAATTTAGCGATCTCTCTCAATGGTTGAGCTTTAAAAATAGCAAAGAATTTACGAGTTTCGTTTGTGCGGCGAAAGATATGGCGTCGTTTGCGATGTTCGGTCAAATTTTTACTTTGCGCGGCGACGAGATTTCGCCTCTAGCCGAGTACAGATCCGAATGAAAAGCTATACACCGACCTTGTGCGCCGCGATTAGCGATGACGGCGCGCGGCTGGCGCTTCATTGCAAACAAAACGAGATCAAAATTTTAAGCACGCTAAACGGCGAAATTTTAAACGAGATAAAAGGCGATTTCGGCATTTTTGATAAAATTTGCTTTTTGGCGGACGGCTCGGTGCTGGGCAAGGAGCGCTACGCGAGCAAGCTAGTTTGCATTGACGTTGCAAGCGGCGAGTGGCTTAATCCTGCGTGGCTACGAGCTGAATGCGCCGAGGCGGACGAGCTTTGCATTAGTGCGGACGTTTCACGGCTCGCATTGATTAATTACGACAAAGCCCGCATCATCGATCTAAAAAGCGGTAATTTGCAGCTTAGCTTCGAGCTCTCGCACGTCGTGAAGCGCTGCGAGGCGAAATTTGAGCGCATAAACGGCGAGGAAGTTTTGGCCGTGCGCACCGACTACGGCTGCTTTAGTCTATATCGCGTTTAAATTTAAAATATCACGGAGCCATTAAATTTACAATGCGGATTTGCGCATAAACTCGCAAAATTAAAATTTATCGGCGGGGTTTTGTTTGCGTAAATTTACCTGCCGATCAAAAATACAAAAATTTAAGCCGCCTTAATCTCTCGCAATCTATACCAAGCGATGATTTGTAAGATAAACGCCGCTAACAGTATAAAATATCCGATAACGATAGCGACCGTTAGCGCACCGACGACCGTGCAAATGAAGTAATAGAGGAAAAATTTATCGCCCGATATTCTTGAAAGCTCATTATAAACTTGGAATTCTTTAAAAAACGCATAAATCATACCGATTATGCCGGCGATGAAGAAAATGACGCCGATGGCTATGCCGATACCGCTAGCACTGCCATATTTAGCGCTCGCGCCTATCAGCGCAAACACCCCCATAGTCGCACCTATAAAGATAAGTATGGTCGCTACGACGGTGGCTACTAGATAAATGATGTAGTTTTTCTTAAGCGTAGGGCTGGCAGCTTTATTTGAAAGCTTGATGATAGCGAGCAATATACATATAAAACCTGCGATAACGAAAACTAAACCGATAAACGGAATAACGCCTAAAATCGGTAGCGCCGATCCCGCTAGTCCAAGCGTTCTGATGGTTGATAAATTATCATCCCCAAGAGAAAAATTAGAGAAATCTACGTTAATGAGCTTTGTTTTTGTAAGGTATATCTCCTTTGCAGTTTGCCCCTCTGCGATAAAATCAACTTCATCGCCTTGACTCAAAACGACTGGTTTGCCTTCCTCATTTGCCGATTTCACATCCTCTTGCTGGTATGAGTAGCGGCTCTCATCTGCGGCAAGGATAATGCCCTTAGCCAAAATAGTTCCTTTCACAGTTTCTCCTTTGAAATTAAATGAAATGTGAATTATATATTTTTAAACAAAAGCTTATCTTAAAGATAGTAGTTCAGCATCAAATCCGCTTTATCCGCGGTCAAATTTACCCGAAGGATCGTCTTACTCACTGCTCTTTCGCAGCGTGAAATTTTAATCTTATCATAGCGTAATTCTACGCGCAAACTCACGCCGTGCCGCACGCCCAAAACATAAAATTTCAAAATTTAAAAGCGAAATTTCATAAAAGCGATCGGCCTTAAATTTAAATCCGTCGCCTAGGAATTCTAAATTAACTCAAATTTCAAAATTTACAAAGGCTTTTTATTTTTTGCCCACCAGAAGCTTTGAGCTGCCTAACATCAGCCATTTGGCTTCGCGCGGGCCCATAAAAAGCCCCTGCGTCGTGTCTATGAGCTCGAGCTGCTCATAGCCCTGCTCTTTAAGTCGCGCTATGAAAGCGTCCATATCGCCGTAGTTTCCGCGCGAGAAAAGATCGTGGATTGCGAAGCTGCCGCCCTTTTTAAGCACGCGGAGCGTCTCTAAAAGCAGCGCCTGGCGGTCCTTGCGCATGATGTTGTGATAGACGTAGTTGCTTGTAACCGCATCGAAACTGCCGTCCTCAAAGGGTAGCTGCGTGGCGTCGGCCTGCTCGAAGCCGATGTTCTGCACCCCTTCGGCGCGCGCATTGGATTCGCACAGCTGCTTGTTAAAAGACGCATACTCAAAGCCCCAGCGATCGACGCCTAGCACCGATGCGTGCGGGTTGCGCTTAGCCACGGCGATCGTTAGCGCGCCGCTGCCGCAGCCTACGTCTAGCCCGCGCCCGCCCTCAGGTAGATCTACGTATTTTGCCGTGCCCTCTACGATCGCGCGAGAGAGCTGACGTTTGCCGCCGTAATCAAACGTGCGGTACCACACGACGCAGTAGATCGTAAAGCCGATCAAAACCAGCGCCGCTGCGCCGAAAAGCCCCGCAAGAAACCACCTCAGCACGCCGCCAACAAAAGCGCCGCAAACGCCGAAAATCAAAAACAAAACTAACGCTATGCCCGCACCTGCGGCAAAGCTCGCGATCATGCCCTTAGGCACCCAGTTTTTATAGTCCGGTTTCATCTTTGCTCCTTTTATTAAATTTAATCTCGCGGCGGCAAAGCACGTCGCGGCGAAATTTTAAATTCCGCCCGTAAATTTTAAATTTCGCAGCTCAAACCTCGCTTAAATTTAAACGCGCGCTAATAGGCGTATTTAAACTCCACGTAGTAGTTGCGCCCGGGAGCCGGAGTATAGACGTCTGCGCGTAAATTTTGGTTGTAATTATACTCCTCGTCAAAGACGTTTTTGACTCCGGCGCTTATCAAAAATCCGCTTGCGAAGCGGTACGCAGCGCCCAGATCTACGATCGTGCGCGAATCGATCCTATCGTGGTTGGCGTCGTGCGATGATGAGAAATATTTAAAATCGCTCATCAGCGTTAAATTTCTAATCGGCTCATAATCGACGCCCAAAACGAACTTCGAGCGCTCCACTAGCGGAACCTGCTTGCCTTTATTCGCGCCGGATTGGATCTTGGCGTCCACGTATGAAAAGGTCTCGCTGAGCTTTAAATTTGAAAGCAGACTTTGCTCCGCATACAGCTCCACGCCCTTGCGGCGCGTCTCGTCGATATTGATGAAATGCCAACCGCTATTAAAGCCGCTACCGAGTAGCTCGTTTACGATCTCGTTTTTCGTATCGGTCCAAAAGATCGTAGCGCTTACGTATTGCCCATAGATTAGATCCTTCATGCCGATCTCGTAGGTTTTAAAGGTTTCGGATTTGAGGTTATTAAGCACGTAAGGGCCGCTAGAACTTAGCTTATCGATGAGCTGATTAGGACCCGGCGAGATATAGCCTCGCTCAAATTTAAAATAGACATTGCCGTCTTTAGAATATTTAAAATTCGGCGTGATCTCAAACGCATAGTTGTTTTTATCGTCCGTTACGTGCGTGCTGTCTTGAGTGTGAAAGATGCGCCCCATCCTACGCATCGTCGTAGAGACCTCGCGATCTACTTTGTATTCGGCGCGTTCAAAGCGCCCGCCCGCACTAAGCGAAAATAGCTCCGTAAAGTCGTGCTTTTCTAAGGCATAAACCGAGTGCGTCTGTTTTTGCATATCAAAGATCGTAAGTTGTGAAAGGCTCATCATAGGATTTATTGCGGTATTAAAATCGATCCTGCGGAAGCCCTTATTTTTAAGATAATCATATCCCGCTATGAGCTCGTCGTTATCATAGGTAAACTTGCCCTTTAAATTCGCCCCTTCTTTGCGATCTTTCATTACAAAGCCCTTTTGCAAAATTCTAATATCTTGATAATAAGGCTGTAAATTTGCTTCAAATCTATCGCCAAATTTCACCGCATAATCCAAGTCAAAATTTAATCGTGTGCTTTTAGTAAAGGTTCTCTCGCCTCCCTGCTGGCGGCGATCCGCTTTAAGTTTGGCAAGCCCTAAACCCGGTACATCATGCGTCCTAGCGCGATAAAAGCTGGGATTAAAAGATAGGCTTTGATCATCTGAAATTTTGTAATTTAGTCCAAATGATGTATAGTAACCTCGCTCTCTTTCGCCCTTGCGGTATCCGCGCTGCTTAAAGCCCTTAACGGCGGTTTTTAGAAACAGATTGTCGCTCACGCTGCCGCCAACGCCTAAATTTAGATCATTGTAGTTATACGACGCGATCTTGGTCGAGATATTGGCGTACGGGTATCTGACGCCCTTTTTTGTGATAATATTTATCACACCGCCGCTGGTGCCGCTGCCGTAAAGCACGCTACCGCCGCCAGGGATGATCTCCACGCGCTCGATATCTTCGATCGGAACTAAATCGATCGGGATGGTCGTCGGCGTCGTGTCAATCATATTGAGCGCGACTCCGTTAAGAAGGACCTTGACGGAGGTATTGGCCTTCGCGCCCTGCCCGCGTAGATCAACCGATCTGCCGTTAAAGCTAACCCCAGGCGCCTTTTCTAAAATCTCACGCAGATCACGGTAACCGCGGTTTTCCGTATCCTCCGCGGTGATAACGGAGACGTTGCGAACCTCGTTTTTAAGCGTGTCCTCAAAACCTGTCGCGGTAACTACGATGGTACCCAGCTTTGTGGCGTTCGCGCCGGAAGCGTTTTTAGGAGCTGCGGAATTTACGGCTCTCGCGCTAGGCGCGATATTTGCGGACGTAGCGTTGTTTTCGGATCCGTTTAGTTGCAATGCGGCGCACAAACTTAGCGCGATCGCGGCATTTGAAAGATAAAATTTCTTAAACATCACTCTCTCCTATTTAAAATTAGAATTTTGCGAATGATTTGCAAATGCTATATTATAATTCCTCTTGATTAAATAATAATAAATTTCAAAGATTAAAGATAGATTTTTTAAAATTTAGGCGGAGATTGGATGAAATTTTAATTTCGAGCGTTTTGCTGGGCGCGATAAAATTTCAGTTTTAAATTTAGATTCTTTAGCAGCGTTTTTTTAAAAAGGCAAATTCGCAAAGCGGATCTAGCTGAAATTTTGAAATTTAGCCAAATCCCTAAAATCATACCCGTCTAAAATGCGACCAAAAGTATTAAACCTATCCTAGTGCTCATTTTTTTCCATATGGCCTTTTTGATTTTGCTTGCGCATCAATTATTTTTATCATGACTCACCCTCTTTAGCCACTCTTTTTCAAATTTAAAATATTTCTCAAGCTTTTTATTCTTTTCCGCTTGATTCCACTTTTCTATCTCGGCATAATCTTGCAGCTCGCCTCCGCATTTAGGGCAAACACTCCTATCTTTAACGTCCGAGAAATTATAAAATTTAAGGCACCCTTTGCAACGCATAAATTTAGGATAATATTTTATGCTTTTTTTCGGAGCGAAAGGCGAGATATAAAAAGAAAGCGCACGCCGCAAAGCATAAAATTCCTATGATGATACGCAGATGCGAGCTATCGAATTTTACCGATGCCATAAAGCCAGGCTTTATATCGACTTTTCCCAATAAAGCGGCCACCAGTCCCCATGCGAAAAAAGCAAAAAAGCCGATTAGCGCAAAAATTCTATTTAGCATTTTTATATATTCCTCTATAACAAATCAAAATTTCATCGCTTTTTAAATTTACGCTTTTTGATCTTCGGAGTTTTAGCGCCTTGATGAGGAGCGTTTCTTCGCCAGTAGTCGCCGTCATTATACTCCGTAAGCTTTTTGCCGCAGTCCGGGCAAATTTGATCCGTATCTTTGACGTCCTCGTACATGTAAAATTTAAAGCAGTCCTTACACCACATATACTTCGGATATCTTTTTATGTTCTTTTCAGAGCGGAAGGCGAGGTAAAAAAACGAGATACTAATAAGTAAAACCAAAAATCCCGAGATAAGAAAAGGATATCCGATTTTGCTTTGTATTCCTGTGGGATCTTGCGTTGTAAAAATTTCTATAGATATTATTAAAAGGTTTAAGCCTATCAAGGCATTAATCACTCTACCTATTTTTTTGTTTATGAAAATTCCTGCAGAAACAAACAATACGCCGATGATAAAAATTTTGATAATATAGACCGGCTCAACTGCGCTCCAGCCTCGGTATTTAAAATACATCTTTCCGCTAAAGCAGCCAAGAATACTTTCAAATACAAAAAATGCACCCAAAAGTATTAAACCTATTCTAGCGCTCATTTTTTATTCCTATAGGCTTTTGAGATAGTTGCCATCATGCCGATACAACAGGAGCCGATTCTATCTAGCATTTTGCCGCTCCTTTTCGTTACGATCTGCTTCATTCATCGTGTTTTGCGTCATGCCGTCTGATCCTTAAATTTTGGCTCTATGAGAGAAATTTTATTTTTGATAGTTCGAAATTTCTCATATAACAAACCTGGAATATTGTAAAATCAACGTATAATCTTCGCTATAAAATTTTACCCTATTTTTTCTATTGTAGATACTCATACTTAGCAGATATTTGGCGAAATTTATGTAATCCTCCGTATTAGGGAAATAAAATGTAACGCTTTGGTAGAATGTTTTAAAATCCAGCTCAAATTTATACTCACCCATATCGTCCACTATATAACACTCCGCTTCGTCCATTTTGATAAATTTCTCTATATCTATGCATAGTTGAGCGCTATTTTTTGCAAATCGCACTCCGTTCACTGTATCATAAGGAAAAAGCTCTAGGTATGAGACCCTTTCATTATACGATGATGTTAAAATGTTTTTTGCGAAATAATACATAGCCAAATTCGTAGTAAAACCCAAAACCACAAGCTTTTTGTCTTCTAGAATTTTAATATCTAATTTATGATACTCATGCCCCATAAGTTCGTCATCGATAGTTAGAGGATCGTCTTTTATATAAATTTTATTCGGTAGCACTGATTTATTCTCCTTTTCACGCACTACGCCGTTATTCATCGAGCGCCGTCAAATATGATCCCGTCACTTCAATCGCGGAGGATAATAACTTTTTCCATCTACATTGATGCTATTCGTATTCATATTTTCTCCAATATAAGTTCCGCCGAGCCCTCCTCAAGCGAATTATACTCATCCAGATGTATATGCGAATGTTTCGGCGCAGAATCTTGCGCTAAAGTAAGCAAATGCCTGGCAAGAGATATAAGTCCGCTTTTACGCCCTTATAGTAACTTCGTTTCCTAGAGCATTGACGGAGATCGCGAAGTCCTTTTCCCATTGTAGCTGCAGTCCCTTTTCTGCGCAGTAGTCTAAGGTTTTTATAACACACTGTCCCATATATCGCCGATACTCCTTTTTAAATTTAATCGGTTGGCGAATGAATTTACCTCATCGATCGGCTAATCGATCTCGTAGTATTTTGGAAAAATTATATCTAAAATAAAAATGAAAGGGGTTGGAATAACTAAATTTAAGATAAGAGCTGTGCGCGAAAATGAAGTGATTAAAACTTAAAAATAGCTTAAATGGTGGTCCCGATTGGACTTGAACCAACGACTTCCACCATGTCAAGGTGACACTCTACCAACTGAGTTACGGGGCCAAAAAGAAACGGCAGTATATCAAAAAAATCTCTCAATAGCAAGCAAATTTTAATTTTTCGTAAAATTCCGCCGAAATTCTATTTACCCTTGCCGAAATTCTATACAAGATTTCGCCGCGACATCAAATCCCGTCGAAATTCTACGCGAAATTTCACGATTTTGCCGCAATCCCGCGCGGAATTTTATCCTATTACTAAAATTTCGCAATCCCGTGCGGAATTTTATCGCGCTTGCGCGGCGCTCGCGTGTTTTGCCTCAGCAGCCTATTCTGCTCCGCTTTGTTTTATCTAGTCGCTTTTCCCCGCCCCGCCTCGTTTCATCTACTTGCCTTGCCCTGTCTTATTTCGCCCGCTTGCCTCGCTCCGCCTTGCGCCCGTTAAGACGTCCAAATTTTTTCATTCAGCTTTAGAATTTTTACGATTTGTAGCATCGCGTCCAGATCGATTTGTATCTTGCTCGCGAGCTTGTCGCCTCGTATCGGCTTACTTAGATCAGGCTCAAAGCTATCGTATAGACGAGGTATTTTTATATAAATTTTGTTTTTTCTGAAGCTAAGTTCAATGTATGATTTCGTAAGCACTTTTAAAAATAAAATTTTCTCCATCAGCGCCGGCGTTAGCACATACGCAGCGGCGAGCGGGTCTTTCGCATAGACCGCGAAGGATTTGTCGAATTTTGCGTTATCCATCTTGCGAAGCCACGCATTGCTTTCGGAGGCGAAGGTTTGCAGCTTCGTTATGCTGGGGAGAATAAAAACATCAGATCGATCTTTTTATGAAAATCCGCCACGAAAAAAAGACCCTGGAACGGTTCAATGTATTTCTTTTTAGACGCCAAAACCAAAAATTTTTTATCGAAGTCTTTTGATAGCCAAATATCGCCGAAGCTAAAATCTACGCCGTCTATGTTTCCGAATATCAAATCATCTCCGCCAAAGTTCGCGTATTCTCCAAAAAGCCCGCTATGCTCAATATCTTGTTCCAAAGCTATGGCACCGAATCTGTTGTATTTGTATCCTAGATTTTCGACGTAGGGTGCTATGTAGAGGGCTTTGTATTGTAGCGCGAATTCTCGCGTTTTGACTTTGTAGGTTTTTTCGTAAAAGAACCTATATGCAAAGTACAGCATTATTAGATCAAATAAAATTTCCGATAGCAGCTCAAAAGATATTTTCTCTCCGCGGACCTTGTATATCATCAAACAAATCAGCGGGATAAATATCGCACAGGCTTTAAGCAGGCTTATTATTTTCCATTTTATACGGCTTTGCAGCAGCTTGCGGCGCTCTTTTTCCAAATTTACGATAGTTTGTACGTCCAACAATTTTCGATCCTAAATTTCACCGCTTGCGGCAAGATAGCTCAAATTTAAACTCTAAATTTAAGCAGGCAAAGCTAGGCTTAAAGCTCCCCGTTAAATTTCAGCAGCTCGTTTGCATACGCTCGCACGCTCGCATCCACCGCCGTAAGCGCGTCCGCGTCCGTTACGCTAGGCGAGTTAAATTTCTCCGCGCACTTTAGTACTACGCGCGCAATGTCGGCGAAGCGGCACCGCTGCTGCAAAAATGCATTTACGCCCGCTTCGTTTGCGGCGTTGATGACGACGCCGAGATCGGGATTCGCTAACAGCGCGTCTTTGAGGGTAAAGATTTGAAATTTCATCTCGTCGATCGGTTTAAGCTCTATCGGCCGCAGGGCGCACAGATCCACGGGCGCGGTGATCTGCTCCCGTACGTCGCCGCCAAGCAGTGCGTGCGCGATGGCTAGCCGCATATCGGCCCTGCTAATATGCGCCGTCGTAGAGCCGTCCGCAAATTCGACCAGCGCGTGGATCTGCGAGGTGCGCTCGATAAGCGCATCGATCTCGCGCATGCCGTAGAGCCAAAACGCCTCGATCACCTCAAAGAGCTTATTCGCCATCGTAGCGCTGTCGATCGTGATCTTCGCGCCCATCTTCCAGTTGGGGTGCTTGAGGGCGTTTTGCGGCGTGAGCGAGCCTAGCTGCGTTAGCGGCACGTCGTAAAATGCGCCGCCGCTAGCCGTGATGATTAGGCGCGAAACGGGGATTTTGGCGTTGCTAAGTAAAAATTTCAGTCCGAAATGCTCGCTGTCGATCGGGTAAATTTTATCCGTTTGCAGAAATTTCCCGCCGACGACGAGGCTTTCTTTGTTAGCTAGACAGAGCCTTTTGCCGAGCTCTTGGGTTTTTAGGCTGGGCATCATGCCCGCAAAGCCTACGAGAGCGTTTACCACGGTCGTGCTTTTGCACTCCGCAAGCATCTGCAAAATTCCATCTGCGCCGCAAAATACGCGCTCGTGATCTACCTCGCTTTTTTGCTGCGCGTCCGCGATACAGACGAGCTTTGGGTGAAATTTTGCGATCTGTTCGTTTAAAAGCTTGATATTGCGCCCGCAGCTAAGCGCTTCGATCATACTGCCGCTGCGAGCGGCTACGTCTAGGGTGTTTGTGCCGATAGAGCCCGTAGAGCCTAAAACTACCATGAATAGACTATCGCCATCGCGATCGCGCCGAACATATAGCCGTCGATGCGGTCTAAAATCCCGCCGTGTCCGGGAAAGAGCGCGCCGCTGTCTTTAAGACCCGCCGCGCGTTTTAGGTAGCTTTCAAACAGATCGCCGAATACGCCAAAAATTGCTATGATGATGGTTTTTCCTAAAATTTCAAGCGGTGGCATATTGGTAAAGATGCGCGCATAAATGAGGCTAACTATAAGCGCGAGCGCAAGACCACCTAGCACGCCTTCTACGGTTTTATTTGGCGAGCTAGCGCTTAGCGGAGTTTTGCCAAAGGCTCTTCCGATAAAATATGCGCCGCTATCGCTAGCTACGATAATAAAGATCAGCCAAACGAAGTGAAAAACTTCCCCGAAATCATCATAGGCCGCCCACATAAAAAATATCGGCGCAACGGGATAGATGAAAGGAAGCGTGATCTTCAGGCTAGGGCCCTTGGTAAAGGCTACGACAGAGGCGACGCATAGGATCATCAGGATGCTAACTTTTAGCGCTGAGACGAAAGGTTCGTCGGTCTGCGTAAATGGTAGCAATGCAAAAAACGCGATCGCCAGCGCGAGCCACTTTTTGCTAGTTTCCTCTAGACCCCATAACTTGAGGCTTTCAAAAAACGCAAGCACGAGTATCAGCGCAAATACGGCGAAATTTAGCCACCTGGCGTTTATGAGAATTAGAGCCAAAAATACGGCGAGTAAAATGCTTGCCGTGATTATTCTTTGCTTCATAGAATTTCCTTGGAATTTATTTTGAGCAATTATATCGCAAGCTCGCTTATTACGGCTTTAAAACGCTGATTGTTTTAAAATTTACGTAGTTTACGAAAGCACCTTCGTTGATTTTGACATTTTGACGTTTAGTGTAATCGACGAGATATTTTCCGCTGCCGCTTGCACTGAAGCTCACGCAAATTTTAGCGGCGAATTCAATCACCTCTTCGCTTAGATTTTGCTTATTTGTCTTTACGATGACGTGTGCACTTGGAATATCCTTAAGATGAAACCAATAGTCGGATTTGGAGCTATTTTTTAGTAAGAACTCATTGCCTTTTTCGTTTTTACCGACGCTGATTTTAAAATCCCCGAGATAAAAGCTCGCTACATATTCGCTATTTTTTTCCTTGCTTTTTTGCCTAGTTTGTGTGCGCTTAGGCATTAGAATTTCGATCTCGTGTGCATCCTGTGCGGCGAGAATGAGCGATTTTAAATTCTCATAAAACGCGAGTTTCTCCTTTAAATTTTGCTCTTCGATATGGATATTAGCAGCCTTTTGGCGCATACGCTTTGCCTCGGAGTAAAGCTCGCCTAAAGCGGCGCTTGCGGGCTTTTGTAGCTTAAATTCTACCGCTTTGGCATCTCCTTTTTGCAGCGTAAATTCTCGCGCGCTAGTTGGAATTTTATAGATATTTTCTTTTAGCAAGGCGGCTTTCGCACCTAAAAGCTCGGCGCTTCGCAGTAGTTCGGCGCTGCTTTGCAAAGAGTCTAAAGCCTCACGCACCGAGTCTAGCTTTTTATTTAGCGCCGTGATTTTTGCGGATTTGAGTGAGTTTAAGCGATCCGCATTTAGCGCGTTAAATTCCGCGCGAAAAAATGCCCTAAAGTCCGAAATTTTTGGCACGGGGGCTTCTTTAATATTTGCAGGCGGCAGATGGCGGAGCTTTCTTCCTACCTTGATCTGTCTAAATTCCGTCTCGAAGTGCCGCAGCGCCTCTAAAATCACATCGTTTTCATCGGTGATTATTACGTTTGTAAAGCGCCCGGTAAATTCGAAGTAGATATTTGAGCTTTGGGTTTTGTAGCTTGCGTTTTGGCTCACGCTAAGGCATAGAATTCTATTATTTTCTGGCACGCTAACGGAAGTGATGCGCGATTTTACGAAGCGCTTGGCAAGTAGCACATCAAAGGGCGCCGCGTAAACCTTGCCTTCGGTAAAAGCGTCATTTTCGTGGATATTGCAGCCCGATTTATTCATATCGAAAAACAGCGTCTCATTGCCGTCAAAACAGACTTTAAAAAGGTTATCTCCTACGCGTTTAATGTGCGAAAGGAAGCGTTTGGCGCGTAGATAGTCGCAAATTTGAATTAAGTTTTGATACTTCATATGCGTTAAAATTTCTCTTTGTGGATTTTGCTTAAATTTAGCTTCTGCAGATCGTGCGGGCTCGGGTGCCGTTGCAGCACGCCGAGGGCTAGTATCGCTTCTGCTTTGAAATTTAGCGGAAAGCCCAGCGCCTCGCGCAAAAACTCCTCGCAGCTGCGTCCGTCCGCAGCGGCGCGCAATCTTACCTGCACCCAGCAGCTACCGAGATTTAGTGCGCTTGCGGCAAGGTGCATGTAGCCTAGCGCTACCGAGCAGTCCTCGATCCAGACGTCCTGCTTCTGCTCATCTGCGATCACGACGATCGCGGCCGCAGCCTGTTTTAGCATATTCGCTCCGCTGCTGCGGCACGCGCTTAGTCGCTCAAGCATCCGTTTATCGCGCACGAGGATGAACTCCCACGGGCGGCGTGCATGCCCCGACGGCGCAAGCAGGCCCGCTTTTAAAATTTTATCCAGTGCCTCGTCCTCAAGCGGTCCCTGCGCGTATTTTCTTACACTTCTGCGGTTTGCAAAAATATCTAAAATTTCCATCGTCTCGCTCCTTGCGGCTCAATTATACATAAAATTGCAAAAATTTATGATTTTTTAGCTAAAATCGCGCAAATTTAACCGATACGAAGGAGATTTTATGAAGCAGACGATCACGGAGAAAATTTTTAGCGAGCACGTGGGCGAGGCGGTTTTTGCGGGACAGATCATCGAAAGCGCCATCGATATGGTCATCGGCAACGACATCACGACGCCGATTTCGATCAAGCAGTTTGAGCTTAGCGGCGCAAAAAAGCTCGCCAACCCGGACGGCTTTGCGATCGTGATGGATCACTACATCCCTACGAAAGACATTTTAAGCGCAAACCAAGCTAAAATTTCACGCGAGTTTGCTTACAAGCACGATTTGAAAAACTATTTCGACGAAAAAGATATGGGTATCGAGCACGCGCTGATGCCTGAAAAGGGGCTCGTAGTGCCCGGCGACGTCATCATCGGCGCGGACAGCCACACCTGTACCCACGGCGCGCTGGGGGCATTTGCGACCGGTATGGGCAGCACCGATCTTGCTTTTGCGATGATAACGGGCAGGAACTGGTTTAAAGTACCGCCTACTATCAAAGTAATTTTTCACGGCAAGCCCGCGCAGCACATCTACGGCAAGGATCTGATCCTAGAAGTGATCCGCCTCATCGGCGTGGACGGCGCGCGCTATAAGGCTTTAGAGTTCTGCGGCGACGCGCTGGAGTATCTGGATATGGATAGCAGATTTTCGCTTTGCAATATGGCGATCGAAGCGGGTGGCAAGAGCGGCATCGTCGCGGTCGATGAGATCACGAAGGAATTTTTGGCGGATAAAAGCTTGCGCGCCGAGCCGAAATTTCACTACTCCGACGAGGGCGCGAACTATGAGCAAATTTTGCAGATCGACGTTAGCAAGCTTGATCCGGTGATTGCGTATCCGTTTCTGCCTAGCAACGGCAAGAGCGTGCGCGAGGCGGTGCGCGATGATATCGCCGTCGATCAGGTCTTTATCGGCAGCTGCACCAACGGCAGGCTCTCCGATCTGCGGATCGCCGCGCAAATTTTAAAAGGTCGCAAGGTTGCGCGCAAAACCCGCCTCATCATCACGCCTGCGACGCAAAAGATTGCTTTGGCCGCGCAAAAAGAGGGGCTCTGGGATATTTTCGTCGAGGCGGGCGCGGTCGTGAGCAACCCGACCTGCGGCGCGTGCCTGGGCGGATATATGGGGATTTTAGGCGTGGGCGAGCGCTGCGTAAGCACGACTAATCGAAATTTTGTCGGCCGCATGGGAGATCGCAGCAGCGAAGTATATCTGGCAAACTCCGCCGTCGCCGCAGCCAGCGCCGTCGCAGGCAAGATCGCCGACCCGAGGGATTTGTAAAATTTAGAATTTAAAACTTAATGGCAATGTGGTTTGTTTATATGCGACTTAGTGGACTTGATTGTTTGATCGCGGTGTAGATGTCAAGCACCATAAACACAGCAAGAGCCACGTATGTAGTGAGAAATACGGCAGCCCAGCGAAAAAATCAAGCAGGCTGCGACTAAGTGCAGATGTGCGACAGGGCCTGCTAGCAAACTGGCTGCGATCACCCGAAATACGTAGACTTTACTCGCGGGTAGGCGAAATTTGACCTCGTTTGCCATAAAAATCGTCGGCATAGAGGGCGAAACTCTAGACAAGGTGGTAAATTTAGCCCACGACTACGCGGTAAACTGGCGCAAAGACAAGCTCTATACGAAGGAAAATATCAAAGATATTTTTGAGCTGGCAAAGTAAATTTGATTAAATCGCTCGGCTAAATTTAGCGCTGGCGAGATCTGTAAAATTTTAAGGCTTATGAGTGGATTTAAATTTAATCAATGCTAGATAAAATTAAATATTTTGTCACTTTGTTAAAGCAAACTTGGTTTGCGGCTGCAAAAATCAGCTCTAGATTTTATAAATTGGTAATTTTACTGCTTAAATTTTGTATTCTGATTTTGACAGATGTATTTGCTCTACTGGCTCTGCAGCCTTTAGGAAATACTGAAGGCAGGCGAAATAGTCCAGGCACCAGATAATGACAAAAAGGAGTCAAAAAAGCAATAAAGGTTCTCAAATGTATATTATATTAAGAAAGGCAACAAATGAAGACTGCTAACTTATTTCAAAAGGAACAAGATAACGTTGACTATAATGCTTGTGTAGGCAATAACGGATGGATAAATATTAATACTTATATCCATGGTTATCAGGCAGCCACCCTGGTGATGCTTGAATCGGTTTTAAAATCCGTCAATTGCCGCAAAGATGTTCCAGAAAATGCTAATTATTGGTATGTTGATACGGCTATATACCCAATCTTATTTTCTGCAAGACATTATATTGAATTGTATCTTAAACAAAAAGTCTATGCAATAAATCAGTTTAAAATAAACAGTCAAAATCAGTCATATATTTAGATAATTTATTAAATTTGTGATAAAAATTATATAAACCAATTACGGACATATTTTCCAAATGCTTTTTGGTATAATCTTGGTTGTATGGATATCTAAATGTCTCTCCGGTTAAGTCTATTTTTGAAAAATCATTAACGTATGGTTCTATAGCTATAATAAATTCACTTATTCTTGAATCGTGAGTTTCATTAACAATTGTTTTAAGAAGACCCCATAACTTAT
>ERZ773004.62-NODE-62-length-71792-cov-5.547793_pt1 | contig 71792 bp, 77 predicted proteins | sample MGYA00580667_ERZ773004 | MGnify/ENA primary metagenome ERZ773004 (study PRJEB29015, sample SAMEA2737963) | human oral metagenome | biome: human oral; feature: human-associated habitat; material: dental | place: China | collected 2123 ... | reverse complement strand
GATAATGGGAGATATTATTCTGAAGATTATAATATACTGTATGAAAAGTATCTTAACGAGATAAAAAAAGACTGCTATCAAAGAGAGTCAAATTATGAATACAGTATTAGAAATATAAACAAAATAAAGAGAGGGTTGGAAAAAATATGTTATTCTTTTATATACAAAATAAATAACTGAATTATTTTTCAAGTAACCATACATTATACCCTAAAAACACAATTAAAGCTCAATAAGTTTTTCTCATGCACGAACTATATAAGACACGCAGTATGTCGATAGTCATCTGCATAAAGAGTAAAATGCTGACAGTAGAGTAGTAGAAGAAAGTGATGTGGTGGACGGCAGGCTATAAAATATAGCACTATACTGTATGAGCTATAGGTAAGGCTTGCGCGGCGGTTTTTACAATAAGAGTTACTGTAAAAATAAAAATTGATATGACGTGTCTCGTTCGTATTTTTTAATATCGTATTGCTTTTAATAGTCTATCTACAAATTGTATTTTGGAGCTATTTTAAGAAGATCGGACGCTGCCGACCGCTACCAGAAGAGAGAAGCTAAAATATAAACTGTATCTAATACTAGCTATACCCATAAGCACGCCGCATTTATTATAAACGCAACTTTTTGCTTCCTCACCGCCATGCGCATACTGTAGTCGAGCAAATTTTAAGCGCAACGAAAGCATGACGAAACAAAACACTAACAAACTCTACGCGAATCGTAAAAATTTAAGTGTAAAAATAAGCAAAAGCGTAGCGTGGCTAAAAACTAGGCGGATTTTGCTTTGCAAATGGCGAGTTTATTAACCCATCACAGTGAAGCCCGCATGTGAAGCGCCAAATTTTAAAAACATAAGTTTTTTGATGATAAATATCGATCTACTAGGTTTTAAGCGCCTTAATGACTCTATTTCTCGCGTCATACTGGATTGAGCTTGTCGTCTGCAAACAACCGCAAAGCACCTCACTATTCTAATATCACGGCGCTAAGTATTAGATGCACCTAGCCGAAGTAAATTTGAGGCTTTTAACGATAAAAATCGCGCGAGAATTTAGCAAAAAACCGCCGGAACTTCGCTCAAATTTACGGCGGCATGTTTTAAAAATTTAAGGCGCATTACGCCTCCAAAATCGCTCCGTTGCTAGCGTTTGTTACCAGCTTGCGATACATTCGCAGCCAGCGATACGGCAGCGGTTTTTCGATAGGCTTAAATTTAGCCCTGCGCTCGGCGATCTCCTCCTCGCTTAGGCGCACATTGATCGCGTACGTATCCACGTCGATGTCGATTATATCGCCGTCTCGCAGCAGTCCGATCATGCCGCCCTCAGCAGCCTCCGGGCTCACGTGCCCGACGCTTAACCCTCTCGTCGCGCCGCTAAATCTGCCGTCCGTGATCAGCGCCACGTCCGCGCCCAGCCCTCGCCCCATGATTAGGCTCGTTGGGCTTAGCATCTCCTGCATGCCGGGACCTCCGCGCGGCCCTTCGTAGCGGATAACGACTACGTCGCCCTTGTTTACCTTGCCGTTTGAGATCCCCTCTATCGCCTCGTCTTGGCTGTTAAAGCAGACCGCCTTGCCGCTAAATTTACGTTCGCCGATGATGCCCGCGGTCTTGATGACGCAGCCCTGCTCGGCTAAATTTCCAAACAAAATCGCCAGTCCGCCGACTTGCGAGTAGGCGTTTTCGACCTTATGGATGACCTCTTCGTCTTTTATGGTGCTAGCGCCCACGCGCTCGCCCAGGCTCTCGCCCGTGACCGTCGGCGCACCAAGGTCTAGCAGCCCGTTATCGCGGCGCGAAATTTCGTTTATCACGGCGCTTAGCCCGCCCGCGCGGTCGATATCCTCCATGTGGATATTTGGCAGGCTAGGGCTGATTTTGGCAATGTGGGCGATCTTGCGGCTGATGTCGTTTAGGCTTGCGATCTGCAAATTTACTCCCGCTTCGCGCGCGATAGCCAGGATATGCAGCACGGTGTTGCTGCTGCCGCCCATTGCCATATCGACTACGAGGGCGTTTTGGATCGATTTTTCGTTCACGATATTTCGGATTTTGTATTTTTCATCGAGCACTATCTCGCAGATACAGCGTCCCGCCTGCCTGATAAGCTCCTCGCGCTCTGGCGTAAGAGCCGGCACGGTGCCGTTGCCTTTTAGCGCGATACCCATCGCTTCGCACAGCGTATTCATCGAGTTTGCCGTAAACATCCCCGAGCAGCTGCCGCCGCTTGGACAGGCATTGCACTCGATATCTTTTAGTTCCTCGGCGCTGATCTCTTTGGTTTCAAATTTACCCACCGCCTCAAACGCCGTGGATAAGTCGATCGGCTCGCCTTTTTTGGTGTAGCCCTTTTTCATCGGGCCGCCGCTAACAAAAACCGTCGGCATGTTCACGCGAAGCGCGCCCATCACCATGCCGGGCACGATTTTATCGCAGTTTGGCATACACACGAGAGCGTCTAGCGCGTGCGCGTTCATCACCGTTTCTATGGAGTTTGCGATCAGCTCGCGGCTAGGCAGGCTATAAAGCATCCCGCTGTGCCCCATCGCGATGCCGTCGTCCACGCCGATACAGTTAAACTCAAATGGTACGCAGCCGTTTTTGCGGATCTCGTCTTTTAAAATTTCGGAATATTTGTTGAGGAAAAAGTGCCCCGGGATGATCTCGATGAAGCTGTTTGCCACGCCGATGAAGGGCTTTTCAAAGTCCTCGTCCTTTAGCCCTGTCGCTCTTAGCAAGCTTCTGTGCGGCGCACGCGTATAGCCCTTTTTGATGATGTCGCTTCTCATTTTATGTCCTTGGATTGAAATTTTCTCCATTTTAGCATAAAATTTTACCGCTGCGGACGTTTAAAATTTTAGCGCATTAAAATTTAAAGCCGGACTATTGAGCTTAATCAAACCGAATCACTCCTGTTTTTGATATAATTGCACATCGGTTATCAAAATCTTGCCGTTTGGCAGGAATGAAAAGAGGAGAATATGCAAAGAAGAAATTTCTTAAAACTAACGTCTGCGTTGGCGGCTAGCGGGCTTGCTAGCCCTCTTTTTGCGAAGGAAGCTTTTACTATCTACGGCGCGCCCGCGATGCCTAGCCTCATCATCGGCGTTGCGTGCATGCAGGGGCAGATCGGCAAAAAATACGACGCGAAGCTGGAGCTTTGGCGCGATCCCGATCAGCTTCGCGCGGGCGTGGCAAGCGGCGAGTACAAGGTCATGATGAGCCCGAGCAACGTGGGGATGAACCTCGCAAATCAGGGGCGCAAGATCGGCATGGTAAATATCCTCACCGAGGGGCTAAATTTCGTGATGAGCAAGGGCGAGAAGATAACGGAATTTGCGCAGCTTAAGGGCAAAAAGATCGTCATGCCTTTTAAAAACGATATGCTAGACATCATCGTGCGAGCCATAGCGAAAAAGCAGGGCATTAGCGGGCTAAACATCGACTACACCGCCAGCCCCGCAGAGAGCGCGCAGCTGTTTTTGGCCAAAGACTACGACGTCGCGATCACGGTCGAGCCGCTAGCAAGCGCCATGATCTTAAAGGGCAAAGTATCGGGCATCGCCGTGCAGCGAGGAGCAAATTTAAGCGATATGTGGGCGCAAGCGTTTTCGGTAAAGCCCATCATCCCGCAAGCGGGCATCATCGCAGATACCGATTTTTACGCCGCGAAAAAGGCAGATTTTGAAATTTTAAATGTCGATTTGACAGACGCGCTTGCATGGATCAAAGCGAACAAACAAAGCGCCGCGGCGATCGGGACGAATTTCTTTCCCGCGCCGCCGCCTGCGATATTTATGAGCATCGATACATCGAATTTGTGCGTCAAAAAACCTAGCGAGATCAAGGACGAGCTTTTGAAATTTTATGAAATTTTAATGGAATTTAACCCTAAGCTCCTCGGCGGTGCGATGCCTAAGGACGAGTTTTTCCTATGCTAAAAATCGATAAAATTCGCAAAGCTCAAAACCCCGTATTTTACGTCATAGACTATCTGTGGGGCGGCTTTGCGAGCCTAGGGGCGGTGTGCTTTTTCATAGCCGTCTGGCAGGTGGCGAGTGAGGCTTACGGGCCGCTCATCCTTCCGGAACCCGCGGCTGTTTTTTCTAAGGCGTGCGAAATTTTAAAAAATTTCGCCGCAAACGATCTGGCCTTGTCGCTTAAACGTGCGCTTGCAGGCACCTTCCTCGCGCTTTTTGCGGGGATTTGCAGCGGGCTTGCAGCAGGGTATTTTAAAAGCCTGCGAGCCTTTTTAAACCCGCTAATTACCGTGCTTCTCTCGACGCCGCCCATCGTTTGGATCGTGCTTGCGATATTTTGGTTTCATTTCGGCGATACAAGCGTGCTTTTTACCGTCGTTATCGTCGTCGCGCCGATGACTTTTGCGTCCGCGGCGCAGGCGATGGCTAGCGTGAGCGCCGAATACACCGAGCTTTTCGACAGCTACAAAAGCTCAATTTTAAAAAAACTGCGCTACCTCTACGCGCCGCATCTAATCGAGCGGCTGCTTCCCGCGATCTACGTCGCGGTCAGCAACGGCGCGAAGGTGCTTGTGATGGCGGAGCTTTTGGGCGCGAACGACGGCATCGGCGCAAAGATCGCCGAAGCACGCGTCAATATCGATACGGTCGAGGTTATGGCATATGTGTGCCTAGTCATAGCCTTTACGGCGCTTTTCGATTATCTCGTGACCAAGCCGCTTCAAATTTTACTGATGCCGTGGAGCAGATGATGCTAAAAATTTCAAATCTGCGCTACGAAATTCTGCGCGACGTTATAATTTCAGATTTTTCACTGCAGCTGCGCACGGGCGAAGTAAAGACGCTTTTTGGCCCCAGCGGCTGCGGCAAGACCTCGCTTTTGCGGCTGGTCTGCGGGCTAGAGGATAAAAAAAGCGGGCAGATCGAAAACGGCTTTAAGAAAATCAGCTTTTTGTTTCAAGAAAACCGCCTGCTACCGAACCTCACGGCGCTTAAAAATATCGAAATTTTTAGCCCCGCCGGCGTGAGCGAAATTTACGCCCTCGCCGTACAGATAGGGCTAAGCCCGAGCGATCTGAATAAATTCCCGCGCGAGCTAAGCGGCGGTATGCAAAAGCGCACGGCTTTTTTACGCACGATCCTTAGCGGCTGCGATCTGGCGCTGCTTGATGAGCCGTTTGTAGGTCTAGATCGCGATCTGCGCGGCGTACTGATCGAAATTTTGGTCTCAAAGATCGAGCATGAGGGACTTGCCTGCCTTTTGGTGACCCACGACCGCTTCGAAGCCGCACGCCTAAGCCACGAGATCATCGAGCTTGAGCCCAAAGGGATGGGGCTTAGGCGCGTCGTGAGCCTGGACGAGCCGCTAAACGCGCGCGACGAGCGGTACGAAGAGCGCGTGGTAAGCGAGCAGTTCGGGGGAGTAAGCTATTATGAATAGAAATTTTATCTTTAATGCGCGCAAACAGGGAGGCTCCGCACGAACTTTAAACTTACGTTGCGGCCTAGGCGCGGACAAGCGAGGCTTTGGCGCACAGCGTGCTCTGAGCGCGTACGAACACGGGAATTTGCTGGGCGCTAGTTGCGACGATCTCAGCGCTCGCATAGATGGGCTTTTTCGGGGCACCTGGCGCTACGATCTGGATGCACGCAGGCACGAGCTTTTGCGGAGTTCTGGATGTATCGATGTCGGAGCGGGCGAGTACAGCCTCTCACAGGATACAGGGCACCGCGGTTTTATCACACCGAAATACGAACTGCGCAGCCGTGTGAACTGCGATTATAGCGTGAGCGTGCTCTTGAGCGGCGCAGCGCACTGCGATTTTACAGCGCAAAATTCGTCGAAATTTAGCGGTGATACATACTGCGGCTCTAACGCGAGTGCTTGCTTACGGCGCGTTGACGCGAACCGAGATGTCCACTCACGCCGCGACTCTAGTGGGAGTGTCAGCTTGCGACGCAGCCATAGCGCGAGCGATCGTTTGCAATCTAGTATGAGCGTCTGCTCGCAGCGCAACTTCAATGCAGGCGTTTGCTTACGGCGCGTTGGCACGAAGCAGGGCGTTTATTTGTACTGCAAATTTGGCGCGAACCGAGACGCCTTTCTACGTTGCGGTTTTGATACATGCGGATTTATCGCGAAGTGTAGCACTCAAAAAACTATTTTGGGTGCCTGCCACTCGCTGTTTTGCGATGCAAGTGGGCTAGGTAGCGAGCAAAATCCAGCTCTAGACACGTTTTGTGCGGTGCGGAATTTTTTGAGTTTACATGTCGCGCGCGATTTTAAGAATTTTGGCTCTGTAAATTTGAAGAAATTTAACCTCGCCGCCTCGCAATTTGTAAATTTAAAAAAGCAAATCCGCGCCGATAAAGATTCCGATAAGAGCGCCGAGCCGCGCAATTTGACTGGTTTTGGGCGCGAGACCCGGGTGCTGCGTAGACTAGGCTCTGAAAGTAAAATTCTCGCGACGCACGGATTTCTCTCTGAGGGCGCGGTCGGTGCGCCGTGCGGACCCGACCTCGGATACAGAAATTGCGAATTTGCGCAAAATTTCAAACGTTTCGCCCCTGATTTCGCAGAAAATTTTAAAGATTTTACTTGGAGCTTGGAAGCCGAGCTCGCGCAAAATTGTAAAATTTCCGCTCTAAATTTTACCCGAAACTTTAAAAATTCCGCTCGCGGCAGGGAAGCCGGGTCTATGCAAGGCTTCGGGAATTCGGGCCGAAATTTTGAGCCAAGTTTCTCGCAGAGCGTCAAAAATTACGACCGAAATCTTGAGCCGAAATTCCCGCAGAGTACTAAGAATTTCAAGCAAAATTTCGAGCTAAATCTCTTACAGAGAGTTGGGGACTCCGAGCAGAATCTTTCGCAGAGTGTCAAAAAATCCGATCGAAATTTGGAGGCGGAGCCTGCGCGAGGATTTAAAAATCAAAATTCCGCTCAGGACTTCTCGCGGGATGGTAAAAATTCCGAACGGAATTTCCCGCTAAGCTTCTTGCAAGGCATCAAAAATTCCGATCAAAGTCAAAATTTTAAATCCGCGCGCGCGCAAAGCCATGCCGAGCCGAGTTCTGTTCAAACCTTCTCGCAGTGCTCTAAAAATTCCGATCAGGATTCCAAAGTTAATTCCACGCAAAACCAAACTGAGCCCGTTTCGCCGCAGGAGCTCAAAAATTCCGAGCCGTGCCCGGCGCAGAAGCAAGAGCCGGGCTTTTACGCGCCTAAATTTAAAGATGAGCGCGCGAGGAATTTTTTCTCCCATCCGATGCGCGCCTTCGTTCTTTGCGCCTGCTTTTTTGCGGCGCTGGGCGCGCTTAGCTTTTTAGCACCCGATGCGCTGGCGATCGATTATGTCGACGCTCATAAGTTTTACTTTCTGTTTTTGGCGCCTTCGTGCATCTACGCGGCGTTTTTGCTTACCGCGCTGCCCGATTGGACGAACTTCGAGGGCTCGCTAAAGCCCGTTTCGCTCGCCTTTGCCGCCTGCCTGATCGCAGCTTTTATCGTGAGCTTTTTAAATTTACGGCTTGCGGCTGCGATTACGGGACTGTTTTGGGCGATATTTTTCATCTTTGCGGCATGGCTTTTGTGGCTGGATAAAAACTCGAATAATTTTAGCATCCTGGCGGTCTTAGCGGCGTTTTGCGTCTGCTCTGTGGCCTACGGCGCGAGCGGGGATGAGAAGTTTTTGCTTAGCTTCGTGCATATCAATGTCGCGGCGATCGCCGTCGTAAGCTACCGCATAAGCGTCGTCATCGGCAACGAAGCGCTAAGAGAGGCGGGGCTGAAGGACGCCGTTTTTATTCCAAATTTTATCTACAAAAATTTAGCCGCTTTTCTTGCTTTCGCTTTGGCGCTCGCGAGCCCATTTTTAAGCGAGGCGGCATGCGGATTTATCGCGCTTGGCATCGGGTTTTTGTTTTTGGCGAAGCTTCGCGAGCTGCACTACGCCGAAATTTTAAGCCGCCACTATATGGCGTTTTACTACGGGTTGCAGGCTGCGTGCGCGGCGGGATACCTGTGGCTGGGCTGGGAGCTGATCCGCGAAGGGTACGCTGCCGCGCCGCTGCACGTCATCGCGATCTGCTATATGTATGGAGCGATACTTTTCGTAGGGATGATCGCCGGTCAGCGCCACAGCGGAATTTCGCCGCTAAACTTCCCGCGTCTAAGCCGCGCGGCGCTCGTTTTGGCTCTACTCGCGGGAGGTTTAAGAGCCGTTTTTGCGGGCGAGAGCTTTGTTTTGTACGTGATGATCCCCTCGGCGCTTTTCATCGCCGCGGTCGCGCTATATCTGATAAATTTCGTTCCGATCTTTCTGAAAAATCCTTTCAGCGCGGATCCGGATTGATGATCATCAAAGCAGGCTTGCCAAATTTTAGCTAAAATCGATCAAATTTCATTTCAAGGAGAGCTTATGCAACACATCAAAAATATCGACGCCGCTAAGGCCGTAGAGCTTGCTTCGCTAGTCGAAGTGGCCCCTCATAAGGTGATTTCGCGCACCCTCGCGCAAAATCCTGCGCTGAATATGACGCTTTTCGCCTTCGACGGCGGCGAGGAGATCAGCTCGCATAAATCCGATGGCGACGCGTTCGTTTACGTGCTTGAGGGTGAGGGCGATTTCACGATCGACGGGCAGAAACACCGCGTAAAAGCGGGGCAAAGCATCGTAATGCCTGCGGGCTTGCCGCACGCGATCTCGGCACCCGCGCCGTTTAAGTGGTTTTTAGTAGTGGTTTTTTAGCCTCTGAGTTTAGGGCGGGTCAAATTTTAAATTTAGCCCGCCCGCCGCTTTATAAAATTTTATCCGAAATTCCATTCGCAGGGCTTCTTCTGTCTGTTTCAGACCATTTTCACTCGCCCTCGCAAAATTTTAAAATTTAGAAACGTTTAAATTTTACTTTTACCGCGCACAAAAATTTCGTCTGTTTTGCAAACCGTGCGGGAGCTGAAAATAACACATCGCGTTTGCGCGCCGTACCGAGCCCGAAATCGCACGCTTGAGCTCGCATCGCAAGTCAAATCCATAGCTCGCGCATTAAATTTCAAAGTCGCGCCGAGCGTGCAATACATATCGGGCGAGTAGAGTAGACGGGCGCTGTAGTAGGGCGAACCCGCCGAGTGCGCAATGCGCGGCCTAGCTCATAGATCGAGAGTTAAATTTAAAGGCCGTGTCCTGCGCGAAATGCACGCCAAGCCCGCTTAAATTTTAAAATTTAACTCTCGCTCGGGGTTAGCTCCTTGATGATTAGCTCGGGCGTGATTGTGCCGCGGAAGTTGTTTTTGCTAATCGTAAAGATCACGTCGACCCGCTCGCCCGCGCGCGGCAAAAAGTCGTAGTTAAAAAACAGCGCCTCGACGCTGCCGCCGTTTTTGTCAAGCGCCATTTTGATATGCTTGCCCTCCTTGCCGATCTCCCTGATATTGCGGGCGCGCGCGCCTTTGATACAAAAGAGCGGGCGCGGATTTTTCTGCCCGTACGGCTCGTAAAATTCCAAAATTTCAAGTAGCTCGAAATCTATCTGCGACGCGTCCAGCTCGCCCAGCAGATCATCTTGCGCGCTAAAATCGCTCAGATCCTTGGGCGTAATGCGCTCATTTACGCGCCGCTTAAACTCCTGAAGTAGCGCAGGATCGATCCCCACGCCCGCAGCGCCCTTGTGTCCGCCGAAGGTCGTTAAAATTTCGCTTTGCGAAGAGATTAGCTCTAAAATGTCAAATTTACCGATGCTGCGCGCGCTTCCTTTGGCGCGCGAGTCGCTTACGCTAAAGACGATCGCGGGCTTTTTGTAGGTCTTGCTTAGGCGGCTTGCGACGATGCCGATGATCCCTTCGTGCCACTGCGGACCCCATACGACGATGACGTTGTCGCTCGGATCGACGCTTTTTACGATCTCGTCGTAGAGGCTTTTCTCCTCCTCTTTGCGCGAGTTGTTGATGGAATTTATCGTCTCTAGGTAGTGGTTTGCCTCTCTGATATTTTTGGCGCATAGGAAATTATACGACATCGTCGCATCGTCCATCCGCCCCGTGCAGTTGATTAGCGGCGCGATCGTGTAGCTAATATCGTCAAATTCGAAGTGCTTTTTAAAATAATGCTCTTTAATCGCCTTGAAGCAAGCGCGGTTCGAGCTATTTAGCCGCTTGATGCCGAAGCGCAAAAGCGCGCGATTCATATCGCGCAGCTCCATCATATCGGCGATTATGGCGATGATGAGGATATCCATCGAGCTTGCCATATCGTAGTTCACGCCGAGGGTTTCTTTTAGCGCGCCTACGAGATACCACGCTACCTGAGCGCCGCAAATTTCGATATTTGGGAAGGTGCAGTCAGGCTGCTTCGGATTGATTATCGCGTAAGCTCTCGGCAGCACGGGTGGGGGCATGTGATGATCGGTGATGATGAGATCGATCCCCTTTTGAGCGCAAATTTCGGCAGCTTCCGTCGCGGAGGTGCCGTTATCTACTGTGATGATGAGATCCACATCCTCAAGCTCGCCTATGATCTCGCTGTTTAGCCCGTATCCGTCGGTGAAGCGGTTTGGTATCTTGATAACGTACTCCGCGCCTATTTGATTGAAAAAATCGCTCATTATGACGGTGCTTACGATACCGTCGACGTCGTAATCGCCGACTACGGCTATGCGCTGGTTTTCTTCGATGGCAGTTTTTATGCGCAAAGCCGCCTTATAGGTATCTTTCAGATCGCAGGGTAAGGGAATTTCAGAAATTTTAGTATGCCGATCGTTTGCAAATCTCGATTTTAGAATTTCCCTTATCTCATTTTTACCTAGCATTTTTTATAGATGCTTCGATAAAGCCCAAAATAGCAGGATTTGGGCGCACTAGACGGCTGGTAAATTCCGGGTGAAACTGCACGCCCAGAAAAAACGGATGGTTTTTTAGCTCGACTGCTTCGATAAGCCCGTCGCTCTCGCCGCAGACGATAAGACCGTGCTTTTCAAACTCGGCGCGGTACTTCGGATTGGCTTCGTAGCGATGGCGGTGGCGCTCGCGGATGGTCTTTTGCTCGCCGTAAATTTTACCCAAAAGCGAGCCTTTTTTGACGTCGCAGTCATAGCCGCCCAGCCGCATAGTGCCGCCCATAGGGGATTTGTGCGTGCGGATCTGCTTTTTGCCGCTCGCGTCGATGAAGCTGTCTATGAGGTAGATCACCGGATCTTCAGTCTGCGGGTCAAATTCCGAGGAGTTGGCGTTTTTCAGTTTTAAGACATTGCGCGCAAACTCCACCATCGCAAGCTGCATCCCTAGGCAGATGCCTAAAAATGGCACATTATGCACTCGCGCGTAGTTTATGGCTAAAATTTTACCCTCTATCCCGCGCGAGCCGAAGCCGCCTGCGACTAAAATTCCGTTTACGTCACGGAAAATTTCATCCACATTGCTTGCTTCAATTTTTTCGCTATCTACCCACTTTAAGCTTATCCGCGTATCAAGCGTAGCGCCCGCGTGGATGATCCCCTCGGTGAGGGATTTATAGCTTTCTTTCAGATCGATATATTTGCCGACGAAGGCGATCGTGGTTTCGTTCGTAGGCACGATGACGCGCTTAACTAGGCTGTCCCAGTTGCTCATATCGACTTCGAGCTTGTTTAAGCTTAGGGTCTCCGCAATCGGCGTTAAAATATCCTGTTTCAAAAACGCAAGCGGGATCTGATAGATGCTCGCGCTATCCGGGCTTTCGATGACGCAGTTTTTATCCACGCCGCAGCTTAGCGCGATCTTATCTTTCAGCGCGCGATTTAGCGGCATTTCGGAGCGGCAGATTATCATATCGGGGCTGATACCGATGCGGCGCAGCTCGCCTACGCTATGCTGCGTGGGCTTGGTTTTAAGCTCGCCCGCGACTTTTATAAAAGGCACGAGCGTGAGGTGGATATTCATCGTATTTACCCTACCAAGCTCCACTCTCATCGCGCGGATCGCCTCTAAAAACGGTAGCCCCTCGATGTCGCCTACGGTGCCGCCGATCTCGACGATCAGCACGTCGTTGCCCTCGCCCGCCTTTTTTATGCGGCGCACGATCTCGCCTACGATATGAGGGATCACCTGGATCGTCTTGCCCAGATAATCGCCCCTGCGCTCCTTTTCGATGACGGAGCTGTAAACTTTGCCCGTGGTGAAGTTGTTGTCTTGGCTTAAATTTTCATCCAAGAACCGCTCATAATGCCCAAGATCCAGGTCGGTCTCCGCGCCGTCGTCGGTGACGAAAACCTCTCCGTGCTCCAGCGGGCTCATGGTGCCGGGATCGACGTTGATATAAGGATCCGCCTTTAATATGCGTACTTTAAGCCCAGCGTGCTTTAAAAGCGTCGCGATCGACGCCGCCGCAATGCCCTTACCCAGCGAGCTCAGCACTCCGCCGGTGACGAAAATATATTTCGTTTGTTTTGCCATAAGTTTTCCTAAATTTTGATATTAATGTCGCGATTATAACTTCTTTTAGGTTAAAGCACACTAAGCTAGAATTTGAAAATTTTAGAAATTTACGGCAAAATACGACCCAAATAAATTTTAAATTTAAAGGAGAGATGATGAAAAAGATCATCGCGGCTTTAGTGGTCATCGTAGCGCTTATAGCGGGCGTTTTTGTAGCGACAAAGGACGCTAAAACGGGCGTAGCTAAAAGTGTAAACGATAGCATAACCAAAACGGTTGACGGTGCGGTCGGCAAGAGTGCCAGCGCGGCGATTGAGCAGCAGATTGCGGAATTTATCGCTAGAAACGAAATTTTCGAGACTAAGAGCGCTAAATTTTATCCGGGAGATAGCAACTCAAGCGGCTTTATCGAAGGCGTAGTAAAAAAAGAGAAACTACAAAAAAGCCTTGCTGAAGGCTTTAACAAGCTAAAGGAAAAAGCAGGCGCGCAAGATAGCAACGATACGGACGAGCCGGATCCTGCTAAAATTTTCCCGGAAGATTTTGCTTTTCGCTATGACTACACTATTAAGCATAGCGTAAAAAACGCTGCGGATGGATTTGAGAGCGACGGAATTTTAACGATTAAGACGCCATATTACGCGGAGCCTTGCAAGAAGCTGTTTAAGACTGACGCGCCGCTTAGTACGCATCTAAACTACGGGCCTACTGAGGTTAAATTTAGCGCAAAGCTAGCCGATATAAATGTGCTCGAAGATGGCGGAATAGGACGTCTTGCAGGCCTTAGCCTAAACGGCACGAGCGATATGAGCGGCAAAACGATAAAAGCCTTGGGCTTTAAAATCGGTGAAATTTTTATAGACGACGGCAAGGATTCGGGTCTTGATATAAAGGATCTTATCTATGAGGCAAACTTTAAAAACGGTATCCAAGATCTAGACGATAATATAACTAAGCTCTTTTTGAATGACATAGATTTTGCAGGCAGCACAAAAGAGCTCGTCGTAACTGTAGATAAGCAGCGTTTCGTCGTAGTTACGGATATGAGCACAGAAGGTAGCTACCGCGTAAAAGATGGAATTTTAAATTTCAACGAAAGCGATAAAGCCCAAAGCCTAAAAATCGCCGATGTGCTAGTGCGAAACATCCATTTAGGTGTCGATACCAGCTTTAGCGCCGCACTTTTCGAAAAATATCTGTCTGTTATCTCAAATCCGCAAGAAGGCGAAAAATTAGCGGAAAATAAAGAGCTTTTTATGAAGCTGCTAAAAGATGATATGAAAATCAACGTGAATGATTTTTCGTTTGAAAATAGCCTCGGCAAGAAATTTGCTTTTAACGCAAGCGCGCTATTAGGCGGCTACATCGACGAGACGCAGCTTTTTAAGCGTATGAGCTTGGACGGCAAAGCTACGATAAATACGACCATTACGGACTTCTTATCGCCTTATGACAGCTTGCGCGATTTTGCGCCGATGGCGGAAGTTTACGGCTCGCAGTTTCTTAAGCCTGATGGAGATGGAGTTAAGATGGAGTTTAGCTTCGATAAGGCAAGCAACTCTATGATCTTAAACGGAAAGCCTATCCCGCTACCGCACAATTAAATTTTTAAGCTTTGCGGGCAAATTTTAAACCTGTTCGCAAAGCTTTTTTTGTTTCTTACTTTTTCAGCGCAAAATTTCGCAAAGCTTTGCGTAAATTTTTACCTGCAGAATTTCGCGGCTCTACCATAAAATTTCGCTCGAATTTTACCGCATCGTTTCCGCCCGCCCAGCTAAATCTTAATTCGACAATCGAAAAATTTTATCCTTTAATGACAGATAGGCTTAAGCAATTTTGGCTATAATGCGCGCTTTTGCAGCGCAGCTAGCGTAAATTTAAAAGACGGCGGATTATGAGCGGCATTTATTACGCCGCCTCTTTTGACGACGTATTTTATATTGGGAAACTAACGCTAAATTTGCATTTTTAAATTTCAAGGAACGATATGAAAGTAATCAAACGCAACGGCAGAACCGAGGAACTTGACGTAAGCAAGATCAAAAAATACACGAGCGAGGCAGTGGAGGGGCTGGAAAACGTAAGCCTTAGCGAGCTTGAGGTGGACGCAAAGATCCAGTTTCGAGATATGATCACCACGGAGGAGATCCAGCAAACCCTCATCAAAACCGCAGTCGAGAAGATTGATGTGGACCGCCCGAACTGGACCTTCGTCGCCGCGCGGTTATTTTTATACGATCTATATCACAAAGTAACGGGCTTTAGCGGCTACAACAGCCTAAAAGATTACTTCGCTCGCGGCGAGGCGGCGGGTCGCATAATGCTCGGGCTTAAGGAAAAATACGATTTAGAGGATCTAAATTCCTATCTGCAGCCGCAGCGCGATTTGCAGTTTAACTACCTAGGCATCAAGACGCTTTACGATCGCTACCTCATCAAGGATAAAAGCGGCGCGCCGATCGAGCTTCCGCAGCAGATGTTTATGGCGATCGCGATGTTCCTCGCGCAAAACGAGCTTGACTGCCAGAGCTGGGCGAAGAAATTTTACGATCTTATATCTAAATTTGAAGTCATGCTCGCCACTCCGACGCTCTCAAATGCCCGCACGACGCGCCATCAGCTAAGCAGCTGCTACGTGGGCTCCACGCCCGATAATATCGAAGGAATTTTCGATAGTTACAAGGAGATGGCGCTACTGAGCAAATTCGGCGGCGGTATCGGCTGGGACTGGTGCAAGGTGCGCGCGATGGGCGGCAGCATCGACGGGCATAAAAACGCCGCGGGCGGCATCATCCCGTTTTTAAAGATCACCAACGACATCGCCGTTGCCGTCGATCAGCTGGGCACGCGCAAGGGCGCTATCGCCGTGTATATCGAGCCGTGGCATATGGACGTGAGCGACTTTTTAGATCTGCGCAAAAACTCGGGCGAGGAGAGGCGCCGCGCGCATGAAATTTTCCCCGCGTTGTGGATAAACGATCTGTTTATGAAAAGACTTCAAAGCGGCGACAAATGGACGCTCTTCGATCCTGCAGAGGTAAGCGATCTGAGTGATCTATACGGCGCGGAATTTGAGGCGCGCTACGAGCAATACGAGGCCGACGATAAAATTTCAAAATCCACTATCCTGGCAAAGGAGCTTTGGAAGAAAATTTTAACGAGCTATTTTGAGACCGGCATGCCCTTTTTGTGCTTCAAAGATAACGCCAACCGCATCAATCCAAACGCGCATCAAGGCTTAATCAGGAGCTCAAATTTATGCACCGAGATCTTTCAGAACACGGCGCCGAACCACTACAAAATCAAAGTCGTTTTTGCTGACGGCAGCGAGAGGCTGTTTGAGGAAAACGAAGAGGTAAGAACCGACGCGGGCATCGTAAAAAAGGCAAAAAAGATCACCGCGCTAGATACGCTGGGCGGTAAAGAAATTTTTATCGTAGAAAAGGGCTGCAGCGAGGGCGCGACGGCGGTTTGCAACCTCGCAAGCGTAAATTTAAGCAAAATCAACAGCCGCGAGGAGATAGCTCGCGTGATGCCGATCGCCGTGCGGATGCTCGATAACGTCATCGATCTAAATTTTTACCCGCACGCCAAGGTCAAGCACACCAATCTAAAAACGCGCGCGATAGGGCTCGGCGTAATGGGCGAGGCGCAGATGCTTGCCGAGCGCGGCGTGAAGTGGGGTAGCTACGAGCACTTCGAGCTGATTGATAGGATAATGGAAAACGTGAGTTTTAACGCGATCAAAGCAAGCTCAAATTTAGCCGTAGAAAAGGGCAAATACCCTGATTTTGCGGGCTCAAAATGGAGCGAAGGAATTTTCCCGATCGATTTGGCGAACGAAAACGCTAAGGCGCTCGTTAAGCGCGGTGGGCTTTTTGAGCAGAGCAGCTGCGACTGGGACGGACTGCGCGAGAAAGTAAAGCGCGACGGCATGCGAAACGGCTACCTGATGGCGATCGCGCCGACATCGAGTATCAGCATACTCGTAGGCACCACGCAGACGATCGAGCCGGTGTATAAGCGAAAGTGGTTCGAGCACAACCTAAGCGGCATGATCCCGGTCGTCGTGCCGAATTTAAGCCCGAAAACGTGGCAGGCGTACGTACCTGCATACGAGCTCGATCAGCGCCTACTCGTAAAGGCGGGCGCCATCCGCCAAAAATGGATCGATCAAGGCCAGAGCTTAAATATTTTCATGAGCTTAGACAAAGCTAGCGGCGGCTATCTGAGCGAAATTTACACGCTTGCGTGGCAGCTCGGGCTAAAATCGACCTACTATCTACGCTCCGAAAGTCCCGATAGCGAGAAGTTAAACAACGTCGCAGATCGCTCTATCGAGTGCGAAGGGTGTCAGTAAAATTTATTCGCCGCGTTAGAAAATTTACGCTCGCAACTAGATGGCGAAAACAGCGTGAAAGAGTATTTTAGAAAGTAAATTTGACGGGCAAATTTAAGCCCTCGTTTCGCCGTCAAATTTGAGCGAAACGGCTTGGCTTCGGGCGTTAAATTTGGAGCCAAATTTAACCCTGTGCCGCATCAAATTTGACCGCACGCGTCAAAGCAAATTTATCAAAAAGGCAAAATATGAAAATAGCCGTAAACGGCACGAGCGGATTTATCGGCGGCGAGCTCTGCCGCTTTTTTAGAGCCGAAGGTCATGAGGTCGTAGCTATACCGAGGGCCGCCTACGCCGACAAAGACACACTCAAAAACCTCATCAGCGGCTGCGACGCGGTTATAAATTTAGCGGGCGCTTCTATCGCCGCAAGGTGGAGCGAGGACTATAAAAAGAGTCTTCGCGCAAGCAGGATAGAGACTACGCGCACGCTGGTAGGCGCGATAAACGAGCTAGAAAATCCGCCATTTTTCATCAGCGCTTCGGCTGTGGGTATCTACGAAAACGGCCTTGGTCAGGACGAGAGCTCGGTCAAATTTGACCGCGGATTTTTGGGCGAGCTAGCATGCGAGTGGGAGAGCGAAGCTGCTAAGGCGCGGACGCAAACGGCGATATTTCGCCTAGGCGTGGTGCTAGGTCGAGGCGGTGCGCTAGCTAAGATGCTGCCCGCATTTAGGCTCGGTCTTGGCGGCAAGATCGGTAGCGGCGAGCAGGCATTTTGCTGGATTCACATCGCTGATTTGCTAGAGGCATTTAAATTTACCTTGCAAAACCGTCAAAGCGGCGTTTTTAATCTCGTTTCGCCAAACCCTAGCACAAACGGCGAATTTACTAAAATTTTAGGCGAGGTTTTAGGGCGACCGACTTTTTTTAAAGTGCCTAAATTTGCGTTAAATTTGATGCTGGGCGAGGGGTCAAGTGTACTGCTTGAGGGTGCGAAAGTCTATCCAAGAGCTTTGATAGAAAGCGGTTTTAGCTTTAAATTTAGCGATCTAAAAACCGCGCTTGAGGATATTTTGGGGTAAAGTTTTAAAGTAGAACAAACGACCTGAAGGACTTTCAAGGGCAAGCAGTGCACTACATAAAATTCCGCGATTGATTCGGGAAATTTACCGCAAAAGATCAAGCCAAACTGTATTTAGATTTAATGTTTGGCGGCGGCATTCTATCGTTTTTATAAAGTCGTGCCGCATCGCCGTCCAAAAACGCACAAATTTGCCCTACGGATCAAAACAATTTGACCTCTAAGCCCTAAAAAAGATCGGTCGAAAAGGCGCCTGCTCTATCCCTCGCCCAATAAAGACCAAAAAATTATCGCAGCGTTTGCGGTCGCTAAAAGGCGTTATCTCAAATTTACCGTTTACGAACTGCACGACGTATTGCGCTTCATCATCTTTAAAGCTCGCAAGCCCTTTTATGCGGTAAAAATTTTCCGGCATATTGCTCATAAATTTGATGAAATTTTGCCTATCGATGCCCTCAGGTAGATCCTTTTTAAACGAGACTATCCCCTCGTCTTCGTGCGTAGCATGCATTTTGCCCTCGAGCAGGACGGACGCCATATAGGAAGTATCGCTCTGGCGGTAGAGCAGATAGTTTGGATTGAGCTCGGCGCCAACCGTCTCGAATATCTCGGCGCAGCGGTTGTTTTGGATCAAAGCTTGTCGTATCCGCTCCTTTTGCTCGGGCGAGATCAGATCGATTTTATTGAGCACTATGACGTCGGCGGCCTTGATCTGCTCAAGCATTATTTTTGATCTGCCCCGCTCTTTTAAAAAATTCGCCCCATCGACGACTGTGACGATGGCGCATAGATTGACCGCATCTTTTATCTCGTTTAGCTCGCTTAAGATATTGAAAGGATTGGCGACGCCCGTGGTTTCAAGCACGATGCTGTCGGGCTTTTTGGGCTTAAGCTGCGAAATCGCAAGCTTGATCTGCCCCGCCATAGAGCAGCAAACGCACCCCTCATCTATCTCTACGAGCGCGTATTTGGCGTCCAGCAGCGCGCCGTCGAGACCGATCTTGCCGATCTCGTTTTGGATGATGCCGGTAAATCTATTTTGCGCCGTTTCGTGCTCGATGAAATTTTGGATAAATTTCGTCTTGCCAGAGCCCAGATAGCCGGTGACGATGAAGAAATTCGGCCGCTCGCCGCCTTGCATAAAAATTTGCTTTTTATCCTCTTTGGCTAAGCGCAGCAAAAATTTAAACAAAGGCGCCGAGCCGGGTAGCTTTTTAAAGGTTTTATCGTTAAATTTAAAGCGCCCGTCGCCCGCGTCCTCGCCGTAGATTAAATTTACAAAAATTTCGCCGCAGAGCGGATCTGCTTTGCTTTCTAAATTACGATCTTTGTCATAGATCACGGCGCGAGCCGCTTTTTTGTAAATTTCAAAGCTCTCGTAGCGCGGCTCGTAAATTTTACAAAGCGCGATATGCAAAAAGTTCATAAACGCAAGCGATATCCTAAAGCAGGGGAAATTTTTATCGAGCCCCTCTTTTGCGATGATCTGCTTGCCCTCTACGCAGACGCCGTCCTTTGCGTACGACCTATCTCTGAGCTTTGTTTTAAAAGATAGCGCTATGTCCCGCTCTTGCGGTTTTAAGTAGATCGTAGCGACGCAGAAGTTATTTAAAAGCTCCTCGTGCGCGGAGAAATTTCGCACTTTTGTTAAAAACTCCGGCCCTCCGGTTAAAACGGCTTCAAAAAGCGAGACGTTGTCTAGCAGCTCGTCATTTGCGGAGGGGAAATAATAAAGCTCAAATACGCCCGTATCCTCTTTCACCTCCCGCAAAACGATACCGTAAATTCCGCCGTAAAAGCCGAATTTTATGCTCCAGCATTCGTTAAAATAGTTCCCCTTATACATCCCCTGATACCTGCTTGAGGATTTTACGTCGCTATCGTAAAGAGACTTCATCAATATACATCTCATAAGCGACCTGTAATCCTCAAATGAGTATTTAAATTTCAAAGGGAAAATATCTTGGAATTCCATGCTTCTATCCAAATTTAACCTTATCGCCGTTGCCGAGATAATCGGACGTTTTGGTTCTAAATCTAGCCGTGCCTTTTACGATCGGATAGCCCTCGCGGACGAATTTTTGCACGGTCAGCAGGCCCGTGCAGTGGTTGCACGCCATGACTTGGTAGTTCCATCTTTTCAGTCCAATAACCAGATCGTCGTATTTAGGATCCCAGTCATCAAACGGCGAGATATGAAGTCCGCCGTAAAGCCCATAGAGCTGGTCGTTGTCATATTTTAGCTCTTTGTATGCGGAATCAGAGAATGTAATAATACCCTGATGACAACATCCCGTAATGCTCACAAGACCTTTGTCTTTGACATTTACGAAGATCGACTGCTCGCCAAAAACTCTCGTAATGATAGGGCAATCATAGCAGAACGTGCACATTCCGGGCTCGATCTCGTTTCTGCCCTTTTTAAACACTACAAGCTCGCCCTTGTGACCCGAATCTTTGATATATTGTCTGCCCTCGGGGTAAAAGCCTTCGTGAATGATGATTCTGATGTCGGGCTTATACTTTAAAACGACGGGTAGCGCCCAAAAGTGATCGTAGTGCTCGTGCGACATTATGAGAGTGTCGATCTCGCCGCTTTGCAGCATCTTATCGATCCCCTCTCGCTTAAAGCACTCGTGCATCCATTTATAGGACCAACCGCAATCAAGCAGATATTTTTTCTTTTCGCCGTTTAGCCGCTCTATCTCTATCAAAGCAGAGTAGCCGCCCGCATTATCGGGATTTACGGAGAGTTTTTTGGTTGCCTCCCACGCCTCATCTATTTTATCCGGCAGGAGATGTTTGATCTGTGAAATTCCCTCTTCGTAGCTTCCTTTGGCAAGCCCTTTGCCGTTACCAAACGGCGGCCAGTTAAATAGATATTGATTAACGAGCAGTCCGCCTGCGCCTTTAATATCTCCCATCAGCATCGAGTTATCAAACCAGCTCGTTTCGGAGATATTAGTAACCTCGACGCTTTTAATCGCGCCAAAATCGGTCATCTTTCGCACTTCATCCGGAAGAAAAAATTCCCTCGCAGGAGAGTATGAAAATACCCCCATCGATGCGAGCGCACCGAGTCCTATGCCCGCTGCGCCGCCTTTTATAAAATCTCTTCTAGCTTCATTCATCTCATATCCTTTATTTAAAAATTGTAAGCATATTGCCCACGACAGGCGCTAGATAAACTACGGCGAGATAGATGATCACGCCTATGATAAAGCCCACAACCAAGCCTTTGATGGAATTTTTATTTCTAAAATCGTCTTCTTCGCCTACTTCATCCGCTTCTTCTTTTTTACCAGCAAGTTTCCATCCCGGCCAACCGTCCATAAACCAGTAATTTATCAGCATAACGTTGATAAACCAGATCATCGGGATCATCGGGAATTGTTGCGGATGCGAAAAGCCCTTTTGAGTGCCTAGCAAAAAGTGAGAGACCTGATAATAAACGTAGTATAGGACGATAGCCGCTACCATGCTTATGATCGTTCTAAGAAGGATATTGACGGGCTTTGAAAATTTATTGACCGCATTGTTGCAGTAAAATTTAATAAATAGCACCGGCACCAGCCAAAATATAGCTATCTCGCCTACGTGCAGCCATCTCCAATCGGGCGCAAAAAGCCTTCTATCGCCTCTAATATGCACACCCCAGATGAGCTCTTGCAGATAATAAAAGAAGAATGAAAAGCAAAACGCCATCGCTATAATGCCGAAAAACGACGCCGTCCTTCTAAGCCAATTCGTCTTAATAAGGCTAAAAGGATACCTCTCCCAGATAGTTTCATATACCCAGACCATAACGGTACAGCACATAATCCATGCAATATTGAAATTTCCGTGCACGGTATCGGCGAAATTATGCCACCAAGGCGGAGTAATGGATGTGTATTTTTGCCACGGATCGAATAAAATTCCCATTTGCGAATGGAAAAATACGAAATACACAATCATACTTAGCAAAAAGGTCCAGATAAAAACTGTAAAGCCTTTAACGGGCTGCTTTAGCTTCTGCCACGGCGAATTATCCGCAGCTACCACCCAAGAAGGACTTAGCCACGACGCGATAGCGGCAAACATCAAAATAGCCTGTGCCGAGTATTCAAGCGCGTAAAAATCGGTTATACCAAGCTCTGCAAGCCTTCGCGGACTAAAATACGATATGGCAAGCTCGCCTAGAATAAATTCGAAGAATATCTTTAAGAATACGAAGAAGGTAAAAAACACCATCACCGTAAAGATAATGCCCTTTTTCGCGGGCCCCGCCGTATAGAGCCACTCTCTTTTGAATGGCCAAAAATTAAAAATATACGCGATCCAGATGATGACTACGAGCAGCCATCTACACCACATATACCCCACGTATGGAGTATACATCCTCATCAGTCCCCTAGGATCTTGAAAGATCCACCACGATGCGTAAAACACCACAAACAAAAACAGAGTGTTAACAAGCACCGATGTGAGCGGAGAATATCTTCTAACAAGCTTCCGCTCCTCCAGATAAATTTTGTCTTCAGGTTCGCTCATCGCTTCCTCCTTACATAAAATTTAATCTTTGTTAATTATATAAAAAGAGTGCAGCCCATTTGTAGCGTAAATTTGAATTAAATTTTAAATTGTCTCAGAAAAGCTTCATTTCGGAAGTTTGATTATGAAATTTGAGCCGTTCTTTAGGCTCTCTACGACGAGCGAGCCCTTGCAGTGATCTTCGATGATGATCTTTGACATATATAGCCCGATGCCGGTGCCGTTTTTGCTGGCTTTGGTAGAAAAATACAGATCGAAAATTTTATCCGCGATCTCCTTTTTGATGCCGCCTGCATTGTCTTTTACGCTTAAGCAAAGATAAGATTTTTCGATATAGGTTGAAATTTCGATAACGCCGTCGTCGATATTTCTTTCCAAAAAGGCGTCCTGCGCGTTTTTTATGATATTTAAAATAACCTGCGAAACCTCGTTTTTATATGTGAGCAGAGTCTGGTTGCAGCCGTATTTCGCGTAAATTTTAATCTTTTGGTTTTGCAGTATCGCTTTTGCGATATTTATCGCCATATTGCAAAGCTCCTCCAGGCTCGTAACTTCCTTGATCTTGGCGGGCTTAAAGAAATTTCTAAACTCGTCGATCGTTTCGGATAGGTGCTTGGAATACTGCTCGATCTTGCCGAGTTCCTCCAAAAGGGCGGTTTTGTCAAATTTATCCGCCATCAAGCAGCTAGTGCTTAGATACGAAGCCGTAGCCGAGATAGCAGATAGCGGCTGCCTCCATTGATGCGCTATCATATTTAAAATTTCGCCCATCTGAGCGAGCCTTGATTGATACTGCAGCTGCTCGTCTTGGCGCCTTATGAGCTTTAACTGCTCCTCGATCTCGTGGTTGAGCGTTAAATTTAGCCGTTTGACCTTTAGCCTGCTTTGTTTTAATTTCTTCTCCGCCATCACTCTTTTGGTGATATCCACCACTATCCAAAGCACCTCGTCGTTTCCCGATATGGAATCGCCCGAAATTCTAATCCACAGCCCTTTGCCGCTTTTGTGCCTTAGCTCGTAGTTTAGCTGCAGAGCCTCATTTTTCCTTACTTTATTAAAGGCGATGTCTGCGAAGTGCAAGTATTTTTCTTCGCTTAAATGTATGGTTTGCGCGGATTTGCCGATGATCTCGTCGTATTTGTAGCCGAAAATTTTGCAAAAGGTCTCGTTGCACTCCATAATGTTTCTTTTCTTATCCACGATGAAGATGCCGACGCCGGAATTTGAAAATATCGTCTCAAATCTCTGATGGTTTTTTTTGATGTCTACTATCGCCATTTTATTCTGTATCCTTGCGAGTAGATGTTTTCTATCAGCTTATAGCCGATTTTTCGGTGAAATCTGGATATGATATTTCTTACCCGTTTGTCGTTATACTCGTCGCAGTCCTCAAACAGCTCGTTTTCTATCTCAAGGCCGCTTGCGATCCGTCCGCTAGAGCTTAGAAGCAGCTGCAACAAAGAAGTTTCGTTTTTGGTTAGTTTGATTATTTCGCCCGCCTTGGATAAGCTCAATCTCTGCTTGTCCCACACGAAATCGCCGCTTAGATAAATAAACTTTGCGGGTTTGGTTTCGATACTTTGCGTGATTTTTTCAAGCACGCTTAGTAGATCCTCGGTCGTAAAAGGCTTTAGAATATAGCCGTTCACGCCGATGGATATCGCTTTGGTAAAAAATTTAGACTCGTCATGAGCCGAGAATATAACCGTTTTTACCAAAGGATCAATCTGTTTGATCTGCTCTATCATTTCAAGCCCGTTAATGCCCGGCATATTGATATCGGTAAAAACAATACCCGCTTTGTTTGCTTTAAATTTCTCGATACCTTCCCGCGCGTCGCCGCAGTCGATAACTTGATGAAAGAATAGTTTTAAAATTTTCGCGGTCTGCCGCCTTACCTCATTATCATCCTCGACATATAGGGCGCGCATACTGCGAGTTTTAGCTTGTATTTCGTTTATATCCATAACGCAGCCCCTCCTTTTTAAATTTATCCCTTATCGTAAATTCTATTTCGCCCGCTGCAACCCTGTTTTAAATTTACAAAACCGAATGTTTTTATTCCACCTGCCCGAGCTTTTTGAGATAGGCAAAAATTTTAGCGATCTCGATCATTTTATTTAGGCTTTCGAGCAGCTTCGCGCTTTGCGAGCTCGGCGCGGATTTGAAAATTTCGCTATTTTCAACGCCTATTACAAGGCTATTTTCGCCCAGATAAAGCTCGGTTTTACCAAATAAATTTACGGTGATCGTCTGCATGTTTTCTAAAATTTTTTTGTTTTGCAAAAATGCGGCGGCAGCGGGATTGTTGAGATAGACGTCAAACGATGCGCTTAAATGCGGGCTGTCTTTAAGCAGCTTAAGATCCGACGCGCCGAAGATGAACTCTCCGCGCGGTACGACTAAAATTTTACTATCGAAGGTCTCGCTAAAATCAAATTTTGCAAAAAGCCCGTCGAAAATCGCCGTATCATCCTTTTTTTTAAGATGCAAAATTTTATCCAGCTCAAAGACCCGATTTTCTCTGTTTTTATCAAAATCGCGACTTAGGCAGATGTCACCGATTTTTATACCAAATTCGGGCGTCTTACCCACTATAGCGTGCTTGCAAGTGCATAGATTTGCTTCTTTACGGAGCGGATTTTTGTAAATTTCATCGAGTAAAAACGCGCCAAAAGGCTGAAAAGTAAGACGCAGCTCCTTTGCGATCCAAAGCAAAAATTCGTTTTTAAAAGCCTCTTCGCTGAGCGCTTCAAATTTACGCGAAATACGCACGGCTAGGTATTTGTAAGCAGGATAAGCAAGAGCTAGCAGTACCAATAAAAACAGGAACGAGAAATCTCCGAAATCCTTGCGCATAGCGATGAATAGTGCCAGCACTACTGCCGCCACGCCGCCACGCGCCTTCCAAAGCGCCACATTGCGCGCTCCATCTAGTTTTTGCTTTTTTAATTCATAAGAAACAAGGCTCATCGCTATCCCCGTGAGTGAAATTTGACGCTCATTATAGCGAAAAATGGGATTAAATCAAGCCATATGATAAGCGCATTGCTATTTATAAGGCGGGTTTTTTCATAATAGCTCAAAAGCATAGAAATCGCCATCTTTTTCCTTACACTTAACGATATCTCCGTATTTAAATTCTAAAATTTCATCCAGTTCGGATTCAAATTTCGTCGTATCGGTAATTTTAAAAATATATTGCGCGATTTGAGCAGCCTTTACCGGGCGCCATACATTAATATCTTCATTCAAAATTTTTATAAAAATTTCTTTATCGGTCGCGCTCGCCATATTAAATCTTTCCGCCCGGTTATCTAAAATTCTTTTTGCCTAGCCACAATTTAAGATATTTTAATACGGGTCTTAAATAATCATTAGTAGCGTTGGCTTTAAAGGTGCTCGCGTCTGATTCTATCAAATACCAGCTATATCCGTCATCCTTTAAAATATTCATTTTGCGGTGTTTGACCTCAGTGTTTGTGTCAGATATCTCTATATCCAGTACTTTATTTGCGATATTCATCTGCACCGATAGGTTGGAGCTTAGATCATATATGAAACGGTTAAAATCTTTGATGATATGCGTATTATATACATCATCGATCATCTCGGCTCTTCTCTTCCTAAAAATTTCCTCTTCTATTGGGTCTCCATCAATAAGCTTTCCATAATGATCTTCATCGGTTGCGGCCTCTTCGTAAGACGCGGTAAAGCATCTAAAATATTCCCCGTACATCCCAAATTTCCAATTCGTAGGTATCGTTTCATCTATTATTTGAAAATATTCAGCACCAAATTGACTCCAATACCAAATTCCTTCATACGGTAATATACAATAATGCATCTCCTCATTTATGTATTGAATGCCATAAACAAAATAGGTTCTATTTAATCTCAGATGCTCATGCCTATCTTCTTTTATACATTTTACAATCATTTTTAATCATCCTTAAATTTGAAATCGTCTACGGCTTCTATGATGGGCTACTCGTCTTTATCGCCTATTATACTATTTCTAACAAGTTCTGTAAAAAATTCTTTGTTTTTGGATTTGTTGATTGCCTCTTTTATAGCATTAAAGGATAATTTTAAATTCTTTAAATTGCCGTCTATAATGCAAAAACCGTTTTTCTCACACAATGATATTATGCCCCTTAATACGGCTTCATACTCGGATCTAAAATCGATACGAAACGTAACGGACTCTATTATATTATTAGCATCAAAAAATACCTCTAAGCGGTTGCCGTTTTCGCTTCCATATAGATCCATTTCGTTAGACTAAGATTTTTCGGGCTTTAATAGGTGCGAAAATTTCAGAAAATATCTCTTTTTGATCTTTGCCTTTTTCCAATACTTATCGTCTTCAAAGAGCTTTATATTGCCATATTGCCGGTCGTATTGCAGATCGTAGGTATCGCTTTTAGGCAGAATAAAAAACTCACATTGCCAAATTGCCATATCCTCTTTCCTCAAATATTTTCATTATAAAATTTTAAAAGTAATACACATAGCAGCCTCGGTCATCGTATATATCAAATAAAATCGAAAATTTCTCTTTATTGTTTACGGCTAACTGAACTCTAATGTTCAAAGAGGGTTCTTTTGCCAGCTCAAAATTAAAATGGCGTAGCAGTATGGATCTCAAAAAATTTGGCTCAAGCGTCTTTTCTTTTATAAAAATAACGCCCGCTCTGGCGCCGTTTTTATAAGGCTTAGCTTTTGTGTATTGCCCCTTCATATTTTTAAGAAGATATTCTTCTATTTTCTCATCTCTTTCCCAAAAAAGAATTTTATAAACTACGCTATCTAAGTGGCTTGCTTTTGAAATTAAAAACATAACTAGCCTTATTTTAGCCTCTACATCGATATTTTCAAAATCTATTCTCGATCTGGCTACGCCTCTTTTATTTCTGCTTATTTTCCTGAATTCTACGTCAAAATTACTTGGATTTATAACGTCTTTTATCATCGCCGCCGCCTTTTAAAAACCTTTTGTTGCGTGATTTAAAATCCCCATCTACTTTTTCCATTTAAATTTAAATCTCTTTCGCTTCATTTTTATAAAATTTTCCAGTTGCTTATCGGTAAAATTTAAAACCTCTTTTCGATTTTGTAAATTTACATAAGTGTGCCTTATATCGCAGCATTTATAAAAAATATATTTCCAATTTTTAATTAGCCAGTCTGCTTCTATTGTGTTTTTATCCGTTTTAAATAAAAACGGCAAAACCCATAAACCCGCTTTGTAGCCGCTAATTACGATCAATTTTATAAAATTTACTCCATCATCGTCTTTTGCTTTTACTACGATAAAGCTTACATTTTTCTCGTATGGATAGCAGGATTTTCTACATTCGATAATATCTCCGACCTTGATCTTTCCGAGGAATTTCAAGAGAGGAATACTAAGCTTTTCTATCAAATTTGTCTTTATGCGTCTATTGCGTCCGAATTTATCCCTAGGTTTTATCAGTCTGAAACCAGGGATTGTTTCGTCGCAATCTTCTAGTTCATTGCTACTAAGGTAATTATCGGAGCATATAAATACCTCCTGGGGGCTCGCATTGATGCCGAAATTTGCTAAATTACGAATCAATTGCTCCTTGTCCACGACAAATCCCGCTTTGCTTGATAGCATCTCGCTAGGCAGCTCAAAATATTTGGTATCTTTTAAATTTAAAAGGCAAGGATTTTCTGTCCAGAAACAGCGCTCATCGCAGACCATAAGCTCATCGTCGTTAAATTTTATAATATCACCTCTTTGTAAGTCATTGTCGAAGGTTGATATTGGTAAGATAGTCATTTAAAGTCCTTTTTGCTTGCTAGATTAAACATGTTCATAATAAATTTTCGTTATTTGTAATCGCTAAATTACACCTCTATACTCACATCTTTATACTTTTCATAAAGCCTCGGCTTTAAAATTTTATCACGATACTCTTTGCCCGCATTAGTCATACACATCCAGTGGCTAAATCTACTCCAGGTATCGGGATTCTTCCAAGTTATCTCTGCTTTGGGAGTTATGTTCTCCTCCTCTAAAAATTTATACCCAAAAAAGAAATTATCTCTAAAATAGATCCACTTCTCATAAAGCGACATACCCAGATCGATCTTGGATAAATTCGTATCGAAGTCAGCCCATTTCTTTCTTAAATTTTCGCCCTCTATGCCGAAGTCTATCATACCCCCTAAAAATAGTTGGCCCATTACTCCGAAATACTCTCCCGCGTATGTCGGATAGGCTGAAATTTCAGGATTATCTTCGTCCGCCAGCTTATAGTCGCTTTGGATAATCCCATATAGTTCAAACCATTCGTACCAATCAAAAATTTCATATTCAAGGTAATCCAAAATATCTTTTTTCCTGGTACCCGGAATTTTAGCTAATATGCGAACAAACGAATCCATCCAACAATCAAATCCTAAAGCCTTATAAAGTTCTTCATCTTTGTTAAAAACCCAGCCGTATAGTTCATTCGGTTTCAAAATTTTAAATTTCATAGTATCTCCTTTTTAAATTTAATCGGTTGCCGATAGAATTTACCTCATCGATCCGTTTGGTCGATCTCATAAACTCGTTAATATAAAAATTATTTGATTCCGAGAGCTTGGGCATACTTTTTATTATTTCATCTAAATCGACGCTCTTTATTTCGGCGCAATTTTTTACATCGCCGCAGATACCGATAAAAATAAGATCGTCTCTGTTTTTGCCTATAAATTTACCCTTTGCGTAATAGCCGCCTTCAAATCTTTCATAGGCTATATAATATAATATTTGCTTTAAAATTTCACTTTGATCCAGCTTAAAATAGGTGCAGAATTCCACGCCCTCCATATCTTGCGATATGTCGGTGGCGCCTACGGAGCTTTTTTCATATTTTTTAAGATCTATTTTTCGGATATTGTTTTCATCTCCTTCGCCAATTGCTCCAAGCGCGCGAAAATCCATATCTATCTCGCCGTAAATATCAAAAAACAGATAGCTGCCCTTAAAGCTTTTATAGGCAAATTCCTTTACGGCGTCCTTAACAATTTCGATATTTGCAAGCGTAATTTCGGTCTTTTTGCAAGATTCGTTTTTTATCTCGACTTCGATCATCTAGGCTCCTTTATTTGTCTTGCTAAATTTTAATCCGTTAGCCATTTTACTACATGCTCCAATAATTCCTCTAAATTTTCGGCTCCGCAACTTCCTTTGAGTTCGTTTTCCGTGGCATTGATGAAAAACCAATCCTCGTCATCTCTATCGACATTTATTTTTATAGGCTTTTTCCCGCTCTCACCATCGATTTCGATCCACCAGCCCGGGTTATCGACCGTCTCCAGCGTAAGGCCGTATTGATGCTCCCATTCTCCATCGCATTTGGAAGCGTACCAGTTTTGTATGAGTTTTAGATTACTCATTGCTCCTCCTTTAATTTTATAAATTTTTAAAATTCTCGATTTGTTAGGCTTTGATATTGCAATTGAAGCAGGGCTTCTTTGCTATTTAAATTTAATCGCTTATTAAAAATTTCTTTTCCATGCCGTCTTTATTTACGGTGATTATCTTTGAGTTTGGAATATTTAAAAATTTTATAGCTTTTTCGTCCAGCTCTGACAATGGCTCCTCGTGATTATATTTGGTTTTAAAGTAATATAAGAAAAGATCGGCCGTTCGATTTTCATCCATAAGTTGCATTATGCACCTATCGTTTGAATCGCCGCTACCATATCGGTTTATCATCATAAACGGCTCGCAGCTCTTATGAAACGGGAAGCGGCCGAAATTAAAAAGATTGCCGACGAGCTCAAATACAAGGACAAAAAACAGAAATAAAATGAATAGCTTGATCATTCTGCGTTTCATTGCGGCGTTTCCTAAATTTTGAAATAAAAAATTCGTTTGTGTTTTAAATGCCAGACGATATTTGCGCTTAAGTCGCGGGTGCGTCCAAGCGCTAGTCGTAGCGGCCGGGCGTAAAATTTACGAGGCTATCTCGCTTTTTGCCGCGCTAGCTGCGGCGGATTCGCTTTCATCCATAATGATGAGCTGTTTTACGCGCTTAATCTTGGCATCGTCGCGAAAAGCTGCGCGCACCTTGTCCATACCGGTGTAAAATTCCTTCATCAAAACAAGGCACAAATACGCGCCAAATTCCGTCGTACGGATGATCTCGCCCTCGATGCGCACGGCTCCTGCAAGCCTTAGCAGGCTAAGTTCTCTGCCCAGTTCGCGGCGCAAATTTAGATCGTTTGCGGCGTTAAATTTAGCGATATCGATCTCGCCGTTGAAAAGCTCGGTCAAAAAGAGGTATTTCGCGCGCTCGGATCTGCTAAAATCGCAAGTGGCGATGACGGTGCTTTCGTTTTTATGCACTCTGCTTGCGTAGTCTTCGAGGTTGAACGCATTTACGAGCAGCCTGCCGCCTAAGAAACTAAACGCACCGCTTCCGATGCCCACGTATTCGTGATTCGTGCCTACGTACTCGTCGCTCATATTTGATTTTTCGCGAGCAAAGGCCCATGCGTTGCTGCGGTGCCAGCTAGAAAATTCCTTGCAGATGATGAAGTAAAACTCCTCTTCGCGGTCTATGTTGCTAACGCCGAGGCTACGTGCTATTTGATCGCGCATCAAAGGCGATTTCATCAGCGGATACAGCGTGATCTGTTCGGGTTTCACCGCCTTTGCCGCTTCGATGTCGCGAAGTAAAATTTTGCGCGTTTGAAACGGAAAATTAAAGATCAGATCCAGGCTTAAAATCGGCAAAATTCCGACCGCTCGGGATAGCTTTTCTTGTAAAATTTCGCCTGAGCCAAATTTATCGTAACGCGAAGCTTTACGTAAAATATCGTCATCAAAGCTCTGAACTCCCACGCTTAGGCGATCTATTAGCCCACGAAATCGCAGCAAGCTCTCAGGCTCGATGTGGTTGGGATCGCTCTCACACGAAACCTCTTTAATGCTAAAAAGTGACTTTGCAAGCTCCAGCGTGCGCGCTAGCTCATCCTCATCGATAAGCGTCGTGCCGCCGCCTACATAAAGCGTCTCAAAGTCGTAGCCTGCGTCCTTCGTGCGCTGCATCTCGGTGCGCAGCGCGCTGAAATACGCCTTGCACGCACCGCGATCGTAGGCGTATTTGTGAAAGGAGCAGTACGGGCAAAACGTGTGACAAAAGGGCACATGCATGTAGAGCATATATTTTTTATCGGGGTTTGGAATTTTAGCGATATTTTCCTGTGTGATGTCGATTCTAAGGGAGTTGTATAGAGATTTTTGCATAGTTTCGGCGGCGTATTTTTTGGCGAAGCTATGCACCATTTGACTGATAAAATTCATAAAACTTTAACCTTTTTTAAACTTAAAAATTAATTTTTGAAGTTTATCGAAAACTAACTTATAAATTTATCAATAATTTAATAAAAAGCGTAGCGCCGCCATATAACTTAGCGTAGGAAGCGCTATCGTAACGAGGGAATTGCGAAATTTAGCATGCACGACAAACGCCATAATCAGGCAAAATAGCAGCACCGCCGTTTGCAGCGCGTCCGCGCTAAAAGCCCGCTCGCCTGAAAAGCTAGGCAGCATCGTCTTAAGCGCATAGATCGTCAAAACGACCATTATCAAAAGCCCCGAGTTTTTCTGCAAATACGCCAGATTTGGACTTGCGGTCTTTTTCTTAAAAAGCAGCAGCGGCAAAAATCGCGTCAAAATCGTAGCGAGCGAGGCCAGAAAGATATAGGGCAAAATTTCCACTACTTACTCCTTTTTGGGAATTTTCGCAGCCTGCGTCCCGCGTGCGAAGGTCGCTCGAAGTATTTACGAAAGAGTAGCAGTACCGCAGTGCCGAAAATCAGGGTGCCGAATAAAAAGTATTTTGCAGGAAAGATAAAAAGCCCCGCAAATGCGCAGGCAAAGCCCAGAAATAGCACTTTGTATTGCGGGTTTGCTTTAAAAACCTCATAGGTTAGCATCGCAAAAAGCGCCGTCAGACTAAACTCGACTCCGCTAAAATCGAGCTTTAAGCTTGCTCCCAAAACAGCCCCTGCAACGACGCCCGCGACCCAGTAGGAGTGATTTAAGACCGCGGTTAGATTATAGAGCAGATCAAGCTCTTTTAGTCTCTGCGGCGTTACGGGCTGTTCGCCGCTAAGCTCCTCGGGGCGCAAAAACGCGCGCGCTTTTAGCAGCGCAAAGGTTTCGTCGGTAAGAGCATATACGGCGTAAATTTTATGACGCACGAAGCGCAGCTCGTCCAGTAGCGACATCGTGTAGAAAAAATGGCGAAAATTTAGCAAAAACGCCACGACGAAGGTATCTACGAGCGAGGCGTGGGTTGCGATGAACGCGATCAGCACGAACTCCACGCTGCCTGCGTAGATCAGCAGCGAGGTTAGCGCCAGTGCCCATACGGGCAGGTCTTGGCTGATGCCGTAGATACCAAACGCCAGCCCCAGCGGTACGTAGCCCATCATCACGGCAAGGGTCGATCTGAAAATTTCAAATTTACTCATAGCTTTCCTAAATTTAAAAGGGTGATTGTAGCTAAAATTTTATTAAATTTTTTACGGGGCGCGCAGGCGGGATCTGCGCCGCTGCGAGCCGGTTTTGCGCTGTAGCGCGTCGCAAGAGGAGCTGTAAAATTTACTCGGTTCGCCGCCGCAAAATTTTAAAATTTAGCCTGCGTAGAATTTTGCGAAATTTTAAAATTCCGGGGAGCGGATTTTTAAATTTAGCCTAAAATACGTGGCGCAAAAGCACGAATGCAAACGCCGAAAGCAGCGCCGAGACCGGCAGAGTGATGATCCACGCTAGCCCAATCGGCTTCATCAGCGACCAGTTTGTGCTGTGATTTACCAGGCCGATTCCTAAAATCGCGCCGATTAGCACGTGGGTCGAGGAGATTGGCAGCCCCAGCACCGATGCCGCCATGACGACGACGGCGCTTGCGAGCTCGGCGCTAAAGCCCGAGGCGGGGTGGATTTTCGTAAGATTGGTGCCTACGGTGGCGATTACCTCTTTGCCGATGAACCAAAGCCCCGCTATGAGGGCTACTGCGAACATTATCATAATCTGCTGCGGTACGGGAGTGGAGGGATTGATACTATTCGTAGCCATCGTATCGATGATGGCGGCAAACGGACCCACGGCGTTTGCGATGTCGTTGCTGCCGTGCGAAAAGGCAAAGCCGCTAGCAGTGAGTACCTGCAGCCAGCTAAACATCAAAAACGCGGATTTGTTTAAATTTGAGCGGCGCAGGGTTTTAGCGAAAATAAACATCAAAAGCCAGGTAATTAGCGTCGACATACCGATGATGAGGTAGTTGTAAAAATTTGTAAGCCCGAAATTTAGATTATGCAGCCCCTTAAATATCAGCATCGCCGAGATTACGAAGGCTCCGATACCGGCTACGGCAGGGATTCCGTACTCTAGGGCCTTGTGGGATTTGAGCTTCTCTTTTTTAGCGTCAAGCTCGATCACCTTTTTATAATACTCGCTATCCAGCTCACTTGGATCAAAATCTGGATCGCGCATCGCGTAAATATCGTGATTTAGCGCCTCTGCATAGGCGATCTTTTGGATGTCGTCCAGGGTCTCGAAGGTCTTTTTGTGAAGCTTGCGGAGAGATTTTTTTTCGCGCTTTATGCGGTCGATCTTTATTTGAGCGTAGCGGTTATAATCCAAAATATAATGTTTGATGAGCCAGAAAATTCCAAAGGAGATCACTCCGCCCAAAATTGGCGAGAGCACCCAAGAGATCGCTATTTTGCCGATCTTATCCCATTGCACGAGCCACAATGCGGAAGTCTCTGCGGTATTAAGTAGAGCGCCTAGCGTAAGTCCCGAGCCTACGATACCGCCGATGATCGCATGAGTAGTGGATACGGGCAAACCCTTTCTGCTGGCAAAAAGCAACCATGCCCCCGCCGCAAAAAGCGCGCTCATCATTACGTAGATAAAATCCCTAGGATGCACGTCCATTTTGCTAAGATCGATTATGCCGCTGCGGATCGTCGAAGTTACTTCGCCGCCTGCGATTACCGCGCCGCTTGCTTCAAATACCGCCGCGATACAAAGGGCTTGCGCGATACTAAGGGTGCCGCTTCCGACGCTGGTGCCAAAGGAATTTGCCACGTCGTTTCCGCCGATATTAAAGGCCATAAAGATGCCTAAAAATACCGAAACTAAAAATAGCATTTTATCGCCGCTTCCTATAAAACCGAATCCCCAGATAAGAAAATAAATTGTTACGCCGCAGAATATGCCGTAGAAAATGAGACTTATCTTGCTAGATTTCATAGCTCTCCCTTAAAATCCGCGAAATTTTACCACACGCGCCTTAATCCCCACTAAATCGCACGAGAGAGGTATATTAAATTTTACTTTTAAAAGCGAATTTAGTGGCGCGCGCTAAGCTTTATTAAATCAATACTTCGTTACAATCCGCATTAAATTTTAAAACCGAGGCGAAAAATGTCTAGAATTCCGCTGCAAAGCCCGTATTTCGGAATATTCGTAATGCTAATCCTAGCTTTTTGCGTCTTTTCGCTCATCGTTAAACTATCCTCTTTGGTAGGCTCGCGTTTAGCAGACAGGCGCGATGAGCGGCTAAAGGGCGAAATTTACGAAAGCGGACCCGAGGCCGTCAAACAGCCTAACCGAATGAACTCCCACTTTTTTTTGATAGCCGTGCTTTTCATACTTTTTGACGTCGAGATTATCTTTATGTTTCCGTGGGCGGTAAATTTTAAAATTTTAGGCGTGTTCGGGCTCGTGGAGATGGCGTTTTTCATCGTATTATTAGGCATCGGTTTCATCTACGCCTGGAAAAAAGGAGCGCTAAATTGGCAGAGCATAAGATAAACTACGCGCGCGAAAACGGACTTCCCATAGTTCTCACCACCGTCGATAAGCTGATCGCGTGGGGCAGGAGTAACTCCTTGTGGGCGATGACGTACGGGCTTGCTTGCTGTGCGATCGAGATGATGGCGGCGGGTGCGGGCAGATTTGACTTTGACCGCTTCGGCACGATATTTCGCGCAAGCGCCAAGCAATCGGATGTGATGATAATCGCAGGCACGCTTAGCAAAAAGCACGCCGAGTTTACGCGCCGCCTATATGACGCGATGCCCGAGCCCAAATGGGTCATCAGCATGGGCAGCTGCGCCAATACCGGGGGGATGTTTAATACCTACGCGACGGTACAGGGCTGCGACCGCATAGTGCCAGTTGATATCTATCTGCCTGGATGCGCGCCGCGCCCCGAGACGCTGCAGTTTGCGCTGATGGTGCTGCAAAAAAAGATCCGCACCCAAACTCCGCGCCGCGCGCAAAAGGCAAAAAGGCTGATCTGATGAGAAAATTTAATCCCAAAGGCGATCAGAGTAAAAAAAATTACTACAAAGACAGATTTTTCATTCCCGAGGAAACGCCTAAATCCAGCGCAAACGAGAGCGATTTCAAAGACGATCTGGACGCGCTTGAAGGCGTCCAAATTTTAAACTCGTACGTGGAATTTAACACTCTCGTGCTCTACGTGGAGCCTGCGCAAAATTTAGCGGCGCTGCGTGCGCTTAAGGGTGCGGGATATGAAATTTTATGCGAGCTAAGCGGAGTAGATTTTACCGAGACTCGCGGCGGCATCGAGGTTTTTTATCAGCTTTTGGATATCAAAAGAGCGCGCCGCGCGCGGCTAAAGTGCTTCGTACCGAATGAGAGCTTTTTGCAAAGCGCTGCGGGTATTTACAAAAGCGCGAACTGGGCGGAGCGCGAGCTATACGATATGATGGGCGTTTGGATTGAGAATCATCCAAATTTAGCGCGCCTAATAATGCCCGATGATTGGTTCGGACACCCTCTTTTAAAGTCCTATCCGCTGCAAGGAGACGATTTTGCCAAGTGGTACGAGGTGGATAAAATTTTTGGGGTTGGCGCACGCGAACGGATCGGCGAAGAGAACCGAAATTCCGCATTCGTAGATGAAAAAGATACCTTTAACTTCGCGCGCCTCTACCATGAGAGCGGTTACGGCGAGCCTAGGCCGCAAGAAAAAATTTTACAAGAATATCAAGAAGAGGGCGGCGTGCGCTTCGTAAAACGCGCTAAACGCGGAATTTACAAGATCATCACAAAGAGAAAATAATGCAAAATCCAAGCAAGCTAAGACCGTTTTTCGAAAACATCGAGTACGAGCGCGAGGGCGCGAATATGATCTTAAATTTCGGTCCGCAGCATCCAAGCGCGCACGGCCAGCTAAAGCTCGTGCTGGAGCTTGACGGCGAGCGAATCGTGCGAGCCCGCCCCGGCGTAGGCTATATGCACCGAGGCATCGAAAAGATGGCAGAAAATATGATCTACGCGGAATTCGTTCCTGTAACCGACCGCATCGATTACATCGCATCGGGCTCGAACAACTACGGCTTTTGCGCCGCGGTTGAGAAGCTCTGCGGCATCGAAGTGCCGCGCCGCGCGCAGATCATCCGCACGATCCTACTGGAGCTTAATCGCATTAGCTCGCACCTTCTATTTTTGGGTACGCACGCGCTTGATATCGGCGCGATGACGGTATTTCTTTATTGCTTTCGCTCGCGCGAATACATACTTGATCTCATAGAAAAATACTGCGGCGCGCGCCTTACGCACAATAATATCAAAATCGGCGGCGTCTTTTTGGATTTGCCTAACGGCTGGTTAGAAGAGATGTTGAAATTTTGCGACGAATTCCCAAGCGACATTAAAGAATTTGAAGATATGCTCGATACGAATAGAATTTGGCTGATGCGAACCGAGGGCGTGGGCGTGATCTCGTACGAAGATGCCCTTAGCTGCGGCTGTAGCGGCGTGAGCTTGCGCGCTAGCGGGCATGCGTGGGATATCCGAAAAGAAGAGCCATATCTCATCTACAACGAGCTTGATTTTGACGTGCCGTATGCGAGCGAGGGCGATTGCTACGCGCGCTATAAGTGTTATATGGCAGAGATGCGCGAGAGCCTTAAAATTTTGCGCCAGTGTGCGAAGCACTATCCGCTAAGCGATCCGCAAATTTTAGCGATTGATCCCGCCTACGTAAATCCTAGCAAAGAGCAGATCATGACGCAAAACTACTCGCTGATGCAGCATTTCGTGCTGGTTACGCAGGGTTTGCGCCCGCCCGTGGGCGAAATTTACGCCGCGAGCGAGAGTCCTAAGGGCGAGCTTGGATTTTATATCCGCTCGATGGGCGAAAGCCGCCCGTACCGCCTTAAGATCCGCACGCCGAGCTTTTGGCATTGCGCGGTCTATGAGGAAATTTTACCGGGGCAGTATCTTGCCGACGCCGCGGCGATCATCGGCAGCACTAATATTATCTTAGGCGAGGTGGATCGATGAAGCGCTATGATTTGAGGCATCTGGGCGATAAATTTTTAAACCGTATGGGCGAAATTTTAAAAAATTCCGCTCACGGCGAGACGATGATCTTTATGTTTGAGATGGGCGATTTCAGCGCGGTTCAAAAAAGCGCAGATCTGGTGGAGGGGCTAAATTCCACGCTATTAAATTCTATCAGATACAATCAGGTCGATTGGATGATCGTCGCAAAAAAGGGGAGAATATGAAAATTTTAAATTTTGCGCCGCTACTTAGACTGCAAAGTCCGGGGCTTACGGAAGGTTTTAAACACGCTAAAATTTTAAGCGTATCGCCGTTGCGAGATCCGTATTTAGAAAGTGAGCTGATTAAATGCGAGATCGGCGCGCAAAACTTCGTGCTGGCGCTAATCTGCGCGAGCTTTTGCGACGAGCCATATTTCGCGGAGCTGGATCTGGAGTATCTAAACGGCGAAAGCAACGTGGACGAGGAGGAGATCGAACAAATCGCGGAGTTTTTACGGGGAGGCTGCGACGCGCTTTTGATCGACGATGCGCTTATTAAAACTCATCCCGATGCCGAAAATATCAAAGCTTTTCTGTCTCTCATAGCGGCAGAATTCGGAGTTAAAATTTTAAGCTTACGCGGCGAGCAAGTGGAGCTGGCCGCACCGCATGCGGTAAATTTAAGCCCGCTTAAAGAGCCTATGAACTTCGACGGCGCCGTGGTTTTCAAACACGATGCGGATGATCGGCTCGTCGGCGGAGTGTATTTTAGTATGGTCGCAAAGATCAAATACGGCGATCGCGTCCGCATCAAAACGCCGCATTTAAATTTGGAAAAAGAATTTATCCAAGAGGGGTGGATAAATGGCGCGATCGCGCTTCTAGGCTCGGGCGGACGGGGCTTTAGCGGCTATAATTTCGAACTAGCCGAAATTTCTAAGGTTTAAAATGGCAAAGATCACGATCGACGGTAAAGTTTGCGAGTGCGACGAGGGCGAGTATATCTTGCAGGTCGCGCGTCGCTGCGGCGTTTTTATCCCCGCGCTTTGTTATCTAAGCGGCGGTACGCCGACGCTCGCATGCAGGCTTTGTATGGTCGAAGCGGACGGCAAGCGCGTCTATAGCTGCAACGCCAAGGCCAAGGACGGCATGGTCGTTTACAGCCGCAGCCCCGAGATCGACGCCGAGCGCGAGGCGATCACGCAGGTTTATTGCATCAACCATCCGATGGCGTGCGGGGTTTGCGATCAAAGCGGCGAGTGCGAGCTTCAAAATTTAGCCCATCTGATGCGCACAAATGCTCAAAGCTACGCTATCCGCGATACGGCGCGCGAGGTGCAGGATTGGGGTTATTTGAGCTATGATCCTAGTCTTTGCATCGTTTGCGAGCGCTGTATCACCGCCGCGAAAGACCGCCTGGGCATAGATGCGTTTAAGCTCGTTCCGCGCGGCGGAGACGCGCCGAGTAAGGAGCAAAAGGACGCGATGCCAAAAGACGCCTACGCCGTGTGGAATAAGCTGCAAAAAAGCCTAATCGCGCGGGTAAATGAAAATGACGATTGCGTAAACTATGGCGAGAGCGCGGCGGTCTGCCCGACTGGAGCTCTGGTAGAGCGCGCGTTTAAATACGTTTCAAACGCCTGGGAGCTGCGCCAAATCCCCGCTTCCAATCCGCACAGCAGCGACTGCGAACTGCTTTATTACGAGGTGAAGCGCCGCGGCATAGGCGAGCCGCGTGAAAAAATTTATCGCGTTAGCAGCGACATAAATTTTAGCGTTCTGCATGCAGGAGCGCGCTTCGGCTGGGATTTCTCAAACGAGCGGGCGAGCAAAAACGAAGCGGTTTTTAGCCGTATCGTGCGCGGCATCGAGGACGGCGAGATCAAAAATATTAAATTTAATAGTTTCATCACCAATGAAGAAGCCCGGATTTTAGAGCTTTTGCGGCAAAAATTTAAACTCGCTCTGATCAACGACGAAGCGCTTGCCTATCAAAAATTCCTGCGCGAATTTTCAAAGCTTAGCGGCACGAAATTTTATAATGCGGATTCGCAGACTATTAAAAATAGCGATTTCATCGTAGTTTGCGGCACATTTTTGCGCAGTGACGCTCCAAATCTGGGCTATGCGGTAAATAGTGCCTGTAAGATAAATAAGGCAAGCGGGATCTATTTTCATCCGTTTTGCGACGAGGGCATTAAAGGTTTTGGCAAAAATTTCATCCATCAGCCGCACGCCGCGGGCTTGGAAGCACAGATCCTGCTTTGGATCTTGCAAAAGTTCGGGCGCGATCTGCCTGAGTGGCTGGATGCGAAACTCGCGGCGGAATTTGAAATTTCGCGCGCCGCGACGAAGGAAAATTTAGACGATAAACCCGCAGATTCGCAAAATCCTGAGAATTCTGCGGAGGCAAATGGCTCTGGGAATGTTGCGAGTGTGAGCGGTGCCGAAAATTCCGCAAGCGCGGACGGCAACGCAAAAAATTCCGCAAAAAATTCCGCGCAGAATTCCGAAAATCCTGCGGAAAGTAAAATTTCAAATTTTGCCCGCGCGCTCGGGCTGGATGAGCAGAAAGTAGATGAGCTTTTGGCTAAAAAGGAGCGTTTTTCGCTTATCATCGGCGAGGATTTTATCCGCACGCCAAATAGCGCCATGCTTGCGCGTCTAGCGGGCTTGGTGCAGCGCTACACGCCATTTAAAGTACTAGTGGTGCCGCCGCGCACGAATAGCCTTGGCGTCGCGCTCATCTGTGAACTTAGCGCGCAAATGAGCGCGGGCGAGACATTAGGCTACAACGAAGCGGGCGATATTAGCTTCGGCGTGCTGGAAGCCGATCTGGACGCGCCTAGCTTGGTGCAGCAGGAGGGCACATTCACGAACTACGACAAGCGCGTAGTGCCTACGAATGCGGCGCTTGATTATGGCGGATATGAGCTAAACGACATCGCCTGTGCGCTGGGAGTTTGCGCGGAACACGCGATCAGCTATACGTCAAACTTGGGCGCAGATTTTGAGCAGGTTAAATTTGACGATTTAGAAAATTTTTATGACAACGGCGGCGCAAACCACCGCGGATATGAGCTGCGAAATGAGAAGTTCGCCGCTAGCGAGGAGGAGTTTGAAATTTCGCCTTCCGCGCCGCTTAGAGCAGGCGAGGGCGAAATTTTAATCTATGAGGCAAATCCGCTGCATCAATTCAATAAATTTAGCGGCGCAAGCAGCGCTCTGGGCGAAGCGGGCGCACTGTATCTAAGCCCCGGCATCGCCGAAGCTCTGGGCTTAAGCGCAGGTGACGTCGTTAAAATTTACCAAGCAGACGATGCGGGGCATAATGAAAAAACTAGCGATGTACGTAAAGCTAGCGCTACTGATAAAGAAAGCGACAAGGACGGCGCTAGCCATGCAAAAAAAGCGGATCGTGCAAGCGGTACTCATAAAGCCGATGCCGCCGGTAATGAAAATAGCGAAAGCGGCGCAGAGGGGCTCGTAAGCTTAAAGCGCGAAATCGTCGCTAGCGTAAAGATCGATCCAGGCTTTAGCGGGGCCTATCTGCCGTATTTTGATGAGAAACTGCGCGGCGAGATATTTTTCAAAACCTCGCGCTACGCAAGGGCGAAAATCGAGAAAATTTCAAATTCCAAAGGAGAGGGCAGATGAGCGATAGTGTATTTTATTTCGTAGCCACCGTCTTAAAGGCGCTCGTGATTTTAGCCGTCATCGCGCTGCTCTCGGGGCTTGCGACCTACGCCGAGCGCAAAGTGCTTGCCTTTATGCAGCGCAGGATCGGGCCTTCTATGGTCGGACCTGTTGGGCTTTTGCAAGTGGGTGCGGATATGATAAAGCTTTTTACCAAAGAGGACGCGATACCTACGCGGGCGAATAAGCTTCTTTTTAAAATCGCGCCAATAATATCGGCTACGGGCGCTTTCGTGGCGCTTTCGGTAGTGCCGCTGCTGCCGGAGTTTACGATCGGCGGGCGAACCATCCAGCCGATTTTAAGCGATATAAATGTGGGAATTTTATTTTTGCTCGGAGCTAGCGGTACCTGCGTTTATGGACTGCTGATTGGAGGGCTTGCGAGCTACAATAAATGGGGCACGATAGGCGCATTTCGTGCGTTTTTGCAGATCACCTGCTTTGAGGTGATCAACGGCCTTAGCCTGATCCCTATCGTGATGATCACGGGCTCGCTCTCGCTTATAGACATCGTAAGCGCGCAAAGCGGCGGCATAGATAAGTGGTTTATCTGGAAAGAGCCCGTCTGCTTCGCGCTCTTTCTTATCGCCGCCTTTGTAGAGTGCAACCGCACGCCGCTATGCCTCACCGAAAACGAAACCGAGATCGTAGCGGGCGCGGGTACGGCGTATTCGGGCATGCGCTGGGGTATGTTTTTTATCGGCGAATACGCCAATATCATAACCTACTCAGTCGTTACGACGCTACTGTTTTTGGGCGGATTTAACGCGTTTTGGTTTATCCCTGGCGGCGTCATGATGGTATTAAAATCAAGCCTCGTGTTTTTCTGCTTCTTATGGGCGCGCGCGGCGTGGCCGCACCTGCGCCCCGATCAGCTGATGGGGCTTTGCTGGAAAGTCTGCATGCCGTTAGCTCTTGCTTGCGTGCTAATTACCGCGCTAGCGATCGTTTAAGGAGGGTACGATGGCAAGATACGCCCAGATCGATAAACGAGCCCCTATTAACTCAGGCGGCGATAAGTTTCGTAGATTTCTAACCCGCACCTTTCGCGGCGAGCTTTTCGTGGGACTGTGGGTCGTTTTGCGAAATATGTTTAAGCGCGGCGGCTCGCATACGCTTCGATATCCTATGGAAAAATTTGTCATGCCGCCTAGATATCGCGGCGTGCACAAGCTTATGCGCCTGCTTGAAAGCGGCAGTGAGCGCTGCATCGGATGCGGCTTGTGCGAGAAGATCTGCGTTGCAAACTGCATCGCGATGGAGACCAGCCTCGGCAGCGATGGCCGCAAAAAGGTAGATAACTACTCGATAAATTTAGGGCGCTGCGTCTATTGCGGGCTTTGCGCGGACGTCTGCCCCGAGATCGCTATCGTGCACGGCTGCGAATATGAGCTTGCGAGCGAACAGCGCGCGTATTACGGATTTAAAGAGGATCTTTTAATTCGCGGCGAAAATTTATGCCTAAACGGCGCGGCGCAGGAGTTTGCGGGCTATGGCAGCCTGGATGAAAACGCGGGCGCGCGGATCAAGATGACGCCGAATGCCTATATAAAAAGCGACGCCGCAAGCGACGAGCCAAGCTTAAAGAGCGCGGGTTCAAATTTAAAAAGCAGCGCCGTGGAAAGCTCCAAAAAAGAAGGCGCCGCTAGCGATAAAATTCTATTTTCAGGCGCGGGCTTAAGCGGCGAAATTTTAGCCGAGCGGCAAGACGTCGGGCGGGCAAGCTTAAAGGAAAACTCCGCCGCGGACGCCGAAAATTCTAAAGAAAATTCCGTTACGGACGCTCAAAATTCCGCGCCTGATTCGCAGCGAAATTCTAAAGGAAATTCTACCTCGCAAAGCACCGGCGATTCCGCTACGGATAGTATAAATTTGGCGGAGAATTCTAAAGAAAATTTTGCTCCGCAGAGCGCCGAAGATTCCGCCGCTCAAAGTAAAAATTTTAAAGAGAATTCGGTTGCGCCGCACGTCGAGAATTCCACGGGCGGTCTTGCTACGAACGACGATTCTTCGGAGAATTCTAAAGAAAATTTCGTTCCGCAAGACGCGGGGAATTCTGCGATGCGAGGTAAAAAATCTAAGGCAAATTTCAAAAAGAATTCCGCCGCGGACGCTGAAAATTCTATGCTTGATTCGGCGCGAAATTCCAAAGAAAATTCTGCCTCGCAATGCGCAGAAGATTCCGCCGCGCAGGGGGAGGAGCAATGATACAAACGCTTGCATTTTATTTTTTCAGCGCGGTTTGCCTGGCACTTTTCGGCATCAGCGTTTTTAGCAAAAACGTCCTTTACGCCCTTAGCGCGCTGGCCGGCGGCATGGTCTTTATGAGCGGATTTTTCTTTTTGCTGGATGCGGAGTTTTTGGGCGTAGTGCAGATCATAGTCTACGCTGGCGCCGTGATCGTGCTTTACGGCTTCGCGCTGATGTTTTTGGGCGCAGATAAAAACGTAAGCGAGCCGAAAAAGGGTGCAAGGCTATTTTTCGCACTTAGCGGCGTGATCGTATTTTTGCTCGTGATTATCGTGCTCGGCGCGGTGGTCGCAAACAACGTAGAAACGCTTAAAATTTTAAACACCGACGATACCGAGGCGCTTGGGATGATTATTTTTACGAAATATCTGGCGATTTTCGAGCTTGCCGCCGTGATGCTGCTCGTGGCGATGATCTGCGCTATCGTGCTTGCGCATAAGCAGATGGACGCGAGCCTAAGCTACGAAGAGAGCGAGGGGTAAAATGGCTCTAAATCACTATCTGATCGTCGCTGCGATGATGTTTGGGCTCGGGCTTGCGGGTATGATGAAGCGAAGAAATTTGATAATGCTCTTTTTTTCGAGCGAAATTTTATTAAACGCCGCAAATTTAGCCCTCGTTGCCGTGGCGAAATTTTACGACAACATAAACGGCGAAATTTTTGCGCTTTTCATCGTAGCGATAGCCGCGAGCGAGATGGCCGTGGGGCTTGGACTGCTCATCTTGTGGTATAAGAAAACGGGCAGCATCGAACTTGACAGCTTCGTAAATTTTAAAAATCCTTCTAAGGACGGGCCGGATGCTTGATACCGTTTTTGTATGGCTCTTAATCGCTCTTTTCGCACCGCTTGCCTCGGCGATCTTCGCAGGCGTTTTCATTCGCGCCAAAGATAAGATGTTTATTGGCGTAATCTGCTCGGCGCTGGTGGTTTTAAGCACTATCGCGTCGCTTGCTTTGATGGAGCTCGTCTCCGATAACCGCCTAATCAGCGTAAATTTAGCCGATTTCATAAGCACGGGATTTTTGGATGCAAAATTTAGCTTTCTCATAGATAGCGTAAGTGCGGTGATGATGGTGGTCGTAGGCATCGTTTCCAGCGTAGTGCACGTGTATTCGATCTACTATATGTGGGATGATGAAAACTTCGCTAAATTTTTCAGCTTCCTGGGGCTTTTCGTTTTTTCGATGCTAGTTTTGGTAACAAGCGATAATTTTTTAGGACTTTTCATCGGCTGGGAGGGGGTCGGACTCTGCTCGTGGCTGTTAATAGGCTTTTGGTACGATAGGAGCAACTACAGCTGGTGCGCCAACGAAGCTTTCATAATGAACCGCATCGCAGATCTTGGGATGTTGCTTGGAATTTTTCTGATCTATTTAAATTTCGGCTCGTTGCGCTACGAGGTGGTATTTGCGAACGCAGCGAGCTTGGAGCCTGAAATTTTAACCCTGATCGCAGCGCTTTTATTTATCGGCGCGATGGGCAAAAGCGCGCAGTTTCCGTTCCATACCTGGCTGGCTGATGCGATGGCGGGTCCTACGCCCGTGTCCGCGCTCATTCACGCAGCGACGATGGTTACGGCGGGCGTTTATCTGGTAATCCGCGCAAACGCGATTTTCGCGCTCGCGCCAGAAGTAAGCGGCTTCATCGTCTGCTTGGGCGCTTTCGTGGCGGTCTTTGCGGCGTCGATGGCGCTGGTTCATAACGATCTTAAAAAGATCATCGCCTATTCCACGCTTTCGCAGCTTGGCTATATGTTCGTAGCTGCGGGGCTCGGGGCGTATTGGATCGCGCTGTTTCATCTGGCGACGCATGCGTTTTTCAAGGCACTTCTATTTTTGGGCGCGGGCAACGTAATGCACGCGATGAAAGACGATCTAAATATCCAAAATATGGGCGGATTATATAAGTTTATGCGACCGACGGCGATTTTAATGTGCATAGGCTCGCTCGCGCTTTGCGGATTTTATCCGTTCGCGGGCTTTTTCTCAAAAGATAAAATTTTAGAAGCGGCGTGGAGCGCGGACGCGTATTTTATCTGGGCGCTGCTGTTTGCGGGCGCTGCGATGACGACGTTTTACAGCGTGCGTCTGATAATGCTCGTGTTTTTCGGCAAGCAAAATTTTACCCACCATCCGCACGAGGCGAAAGGCTTTGCCCTCATCGCGATGGGCGTGCTAGCCGTGCCTGCGGTGATCGCAGGCTTTTTCGAGCACGATTTTGCTGAGTTCGTGCTTAGCATACTTCCGGGATTTAAAATTTCGATCCCGCACGGCGTGGAGGTAATTTTGATCGCCCTAACGCTAGCGATGATAAGCGCGGTGGCGATCGGCACGATTTGGACATATGGCAAGGGCAAATTTAGCCAAAATTTAAAGAGTTGCAAATTTTATAAAATTTTGATCGCGCAGTATTTTATCCCGCAAATTTACGAGCGCGTGATCGTGCGCGTATACGCTAAGCTTAGCGAGATCTGCGCTAAATGCGACGGCGCGATCATAGACGCCAGCGTCGATCTGATCGCTCGCACCGCGGTAAAAAGCGGCGAAGGTGCGGATCGCGCAAGCAATAGCGGAGATTTGAGCGCAAATTTAAGGTGGATGGTTTTGGGATCTTTCATTTTGCTGATTTTGGCGTTTGCGCTGTGAGGTGGGCATGGAATACTTTTTAAGTTTGGTTATATTTTTTCCTGCGGTAGCTGCGGTTTTGGGCTTTTTGATCGACGAAGCGAGCATTAAGACCTACGCCGTTACGATGAGCTTTATAGAGTTCGTGCTTTCGCTCGTTTTGTGGATACTCTACGAGCCGGTGGACGGTATCGCGTTTAGCGTGCTGCACCCTTTCATAAGCGAATACGGCATCAACTACTTCATCGGCGTGGACGGAATTTCGCTGTTTTTAGTGATCCTAAGCACGCTGGTTACCTTTTTGGCGCTGCTTAGCCTAAGCATTAAAGAGCGCGCCAAAAATTTAATCATCTGCATTCTGTTTTTAGAGATGACGATGGTGGGCGTTTTTGTGGCGCTGGATGCGATTTTGTTTTACATCTTTTGGGAGCTTTCGCTTATTCCGATGCTCTACATAATCGGCGCATGGGGCAGCGGCAAGAGAATTTACGCCGCGGTGAAATTTTTCATCTACACCTTCCTGGGTTCGATGTTTCTACTCGTAGGACTCGTAGCGATGAGCTATTTCTACCACGAGGCTACGGGGGAGTATAGCTTTAATATCCTAAACTGGCAGAGCTTGTCGCTACCGCTTAGCACGCAAATTCCTCTATTTCTGGCATTTTCGGTCGCTTTTGCGATCAAGACGCCTTGCTTTCCTTTTCATACCTGGCTTCCGTACGCGCACGGGCAGGCCCCTACGATAGGCTCGGTTCTGCTTGCCGCGGTGCTTCTTAAGATGGGTACCTACGGCTTTGTGCGATTTTCGCTGCCGCTATTTCCCGACGCGAGCGTGCATTTTAGCGGGATGATGTGCGCCATAGCGATCGTTATGATCATCTATGCAAGCTTCATCGCCTTTGCGCAAAAGGACATCAAACAGGTAATCGCGTATAGCTCGATCGCGCATATGGGCGTCATAATGCTAGGAATTTTTTCAATGAGCCGCGAAGGAATGAGCGGTGCGGTATTTTTGATGATCAGCCACGGCATCGTAAGCGGCGGGCTCTTTATGCTCGTAGGCTTTTTATACGACCGCAGGCACACGAAGCTTTTTAGCGAGTTCGGCGGGCTTGCGCGGGTAATGCCGCTTTATGCGTTTTGTTTTTGCGTCGTGCTGTTAGGCTCGATAGGTCTTCCGCTTACGATCGGCTTCGTGGGAGAATTCCTAAGCCTTGCGGGGATTTTTAAAATAAGCTTTAGCTACGCGCTCTTGGGTGGACTCGGCATCATAATGGGTGCGATCTATTCGATGAATCTTTATAAAAAGACCTTCTTCGGCGCGCTCGTACATGAGGAGAATAAAAAGTTAAGCGATCTAAACAGAACCGAGCTTTGCTCTATCATCCCGATCTGCGTGCTGGTAGTGGTGCTTGGCGTAGCGCCGAATTTGATGCTAAAAAGCATCGAGCCTAGTGTGACGCAAAGCCTTGAGCTGATGTTTAACAAAGCCTCTCAGACCGCGACTCGCGCCTATATGGAAAAAGCAAATTTTAAGGTAAGAAGCGATGCAAAATAATCTTTTAAATTTAGCCTCGATCGCGCCTATGGCGATACTCGGAGGATTTGCCCTGCTGATGCTTGCGGTTTCGCTTTTTGCGCGCATGCTATCGTATAAATTTTACGCCGTCATCACGATACTGGCGCTAGCTTTGGGCTTCGGGCTCGTTTTTGGATACAACAGCGGCATACGCGGGCTTTTCGACGTGATGCTGGTGGACGGAATCGCGACGCTATCGATGCTTATCATGCTCGCAGGCTCGATATTTTTCATCTTTCTGTCTTTGGGCGCAAGAAGCGCGCACGAGTACCACACGGCGGAGTTTTTCGTGCTGTTTTTATTCGTGCTCGTGGGCTATGAGTTTATGGTCGCGAGCGAAAGCTTAATGATGATCCTCGTTGGGCTTGAGACGGGCTCGTTGGCGCTTTATACGCTAATCGCGCTTCACAACCGCGCCAGATCGGTCGAAGCGGCGCTAAAATACTTCATAATGGGCGCGCTGGGATCGGGCTTTTTCGCATTCGGCGCGGCGATGTTTTTTCTATCGACCGGCTCTATGGAAATTTCAAATATCGCGCAGATCGCTAAGAGTTCAAATTTACAAACCAACGTCCTGCTTTTCGCCGCTTGCTCATTTATGATCGTCTCGATAGGATTTAAGCTCTCGCTGATCCCGTTTCACACCTGGACGCCCGACGTTTACGAGGGTGCGAGCTCGGCTATGGCGGGCTTTTTGTCCGTCGTGCCCAAGATCGCGGGCTTTGTCGTAGCGATCAGGCTGTTTGAAGCGCTGGGAAGTATCGGCGTGCAGTGGCTAAACATCGTGCTCTATGCCGTAGCGGTGGCTACGATGAGCCTAGCAAACCTCATGGCTCTCGTGCAGCGCGACATCAAGCGGATGCTTGCTTTCAGCTCCGTTTCGCACGCGGGCTTCGTGCTCTGCGCGATCGTGATCGGCTCGACGCAGGCAAACGCCGCACTTTTTACCTACTGGATCCTATATGCCGTGGCGAACCTCGGTGCGTTTGCGTTCATCTGGTGCGTGCGGCAAAGGCGCGCACGCTCGTTAAATTTAAAATTTAAAACCCAAAACTCCGCTTTAAATTTAAACGCAAACGGCGAGAGCTCTATCTCAAATGCAAGGCCCACTTTTTCGCAAAATCGCGAGCCGAGCTTTGCCGGCAAGTTAAATTTAGGCGCGAACGGACAAATTTCAGCCTGCGCCGAGTGGAGCGTTAAAGCGAGCGAGCAAAATTCTAAAGCAAGCGGGCCAAATTTGAAAGCGATCGAGCCCGGCGCGGAAGCGAGCCTTTTCGGCACTGAAACTTGCGAGCCAGGCGCCGAAATTTGCGCGCAAAGCTCCAAGTTCGCGGTTCGCTTCGAGCATCCGTTTGAGAAATTTGACGGGCTGATCCGCACCCATCCGCTCTTTGCGCTATGTGCGGCGATTTTTATGCTCTCGCTTGCAGGCATTCCGCCGTTTAGCGTGTTTTGGGGCAAGATGTATCTGCTAAGCGCCGCGGTCAATTCTGGCTACTTCGCCCTCGCCGTCATCATGGCGGTAAATAGCGCGCTCGCCCTGTATTACTATCTGCGCCTCATCGTGCGTATGTTTTTGCACGAGCCGCGAGAGGACGCGGAGCTTGACGGCTCGCTGAGCGCGGTCTCGGTGCAGATAAAATTTGCCGTCGTGCTAGCTAGCGTGGCGTGCGTGCTGGCGCCGTTTTTGGTGAAATTCCTAACTGGCGCGGTAAATAATTTCGTCTTTTTAAGCGGGCATTGAGCTAAAATTTTAAGCGCGAATTGAACCCATCGCGCTTTGCCAACAAGGAGAGATATGTTTTTGGGCGAGCTAAGTGCTGACGGCTACGGTTTTGCGCTGCTTGATGTGCGCGATTTGAGTGAGTTTTTAAAGGAGCGAAAATGCAGAGTAAAAAAGCTTCTAAGCTACTGGGACGCGCATAAGCAGCTGTTTTATGACGCCGTAAAGGGCCTAAAGCTTTACCCTTCTACCCGCTTACGGTGCGCAGCTATGAGATCTTCGTTTGCATGGACGAGGAGTTTGCGCTGCCTGCGGGCTACGAAGTAGCTTTCAAGCGCGATAAGCTGTATTTCGCCCCGCAAAGCGGCTCCGCGATCCTAGCGAGCTTCGATGCTTTGCAATATCGTTTCGATAAGCTAAAAAGCGGCGAACTCGAGCTAGGCTATGAGTGCCAAAGCGGCGCTGCGGGCAAGATACGAAAATTTAATTCCACGCTCAAGCTCGGCTTGCAAAGCGGCACTTACGAGCTTTGCGTCGTTGGGCTAAAAAACAGCTCGCAGCACCCCGAGAAATACGGTTACGTCTTTATTTTCAAGCGCAATGCAAGCGCGGAAAATTAAAATTTTGATAGGCTTGATAACGATAAATTTAGCTTTGATATTTGCGAAGGCGATTAAATTTGACCGAAATTCTGCGTCACGCAAGGCCTCGGCGCGCCCCGCAAAATTTTAAAGATACGACCGGCGCGGTAAATTTAAATCTAAATTTTACTTCCTTGTCTCACTTTTTTCTAGCAAGCGCACAAATTTTGATAAATTTTGATTTTAAATCTCGCGGCGGAGGAGCTTTAAAATTTCACGCTCCAGCTCTTGCGGCGACGCCGAAATTTTATCTGCGAACTGCGAGCGGTTGAAAGTGCGTTGGCGCTTTGCGAGCTGTACCGTGTGCAGGCTCACGAGCTGCTCGCACTGCGCCCGCGAGATCTGTCCGCGCAAAAGCTGCCCGCACTCCTTTAGCCCGATGCAGCCTAGCGCCCTGCACTCTGCGCCGTAGCGGGCGAATAAAAACTCCGCTTCCCCCAAAAGCCCGCGCTCAAACATCGCTTTCGTGCGCGCCTCGATACGCTGCGCAAGCCACTGCTTAGGCGCGTCGATCTCAAAAATTTTAATATCCGAAATTACGGGCGGAGCAGTCTTTTCGCGCAGAAATTTACTCGGCGCTTCGCTGCAAAATTTATAGATGCTTAGCCATTTTTTTAACCGAAAGCCGTCCGCCGCGCTAAGCTTTGCGGCAAATTCCGGATCGATCTGCTGGGCTAGAGCGTAAATTTCATCGTTTGAAATTTCACTTTTAAAATCGGGAACCTTCGGCGCCAGCCCGCTTAGCATCGCCTTTAGATAAAACCCGCTGCCGCCCGTGATTATCAAAGGCGCGCCGCTACGATCTGCAAAAGCCCGCGCGGCTGCGTATTCTTTGATAAACTCGCCGACACTAAAGTATTCGTTTGGATAGATTAAATTTACGCCGAAGTGCCTGATCTCGCGCAGCTGCTCCTCGCTTGGCTTGGCGCTTGCGATGTTGATCTGCCGATAAATGCAGAGCGAATCGAGGCTCAAAATCACGGCGTCCATTTCGCGCGCGATACTTAGTGCAAGATCGCTTTTGCCGCTTGCGGTGGTGCCGATGATCGCGATCTGCGGGCTTGCGTGCGAGTTTTGATTTTGGTTCAAGGCGTTTCCTTTCGTAAATTTTTCGTTCAAATTATATCAAATTTAGAGCTATTCTTACTTTTTTTTGATACAATGGTGCCCAAAATAAGGGGCAAAATGGCTAAATTTAAAGAAATTTTATCCGATATCAACGAATTAATAGTTTTTAAACACTCGGTTTTCGCGCTGCCGTTTATCTTTACGGCGATGATTACCGCGAGCAAACTGCAAAGCGGCTCGGTATGGTTCGGCTGGAAGCTACTTTTTTTAGGAATTTTATGCGCGGTGAGCGCGAGAAGCTTCGCGATGGCTCTAAATCGCTACCTGGACGAGGATATCGACCGCGCCAATCCGCGTTGTGCTTCGCGCCCTAGCGTGGACGGACGGATCGGACGCGGGAATTTACTGCTTTTCATCATCGCAAACGCAGTGGTTTTCATAGCGGTTTCGGCGCTTATAAATCCTTTGGCGCTTAAGCTTTCGGTGCCGATTTTAGCGGCATTGGGCGGGTATTCATATTTTAAACGCTTTAGCGAGACCGCGCATTTAATGCTCGGCTTTTGCTTAGGGCTTGCGCCGATTGCGGGAGCGATCGCCGTTAGCGGCGTAATTCCGCTATGGTCGGTGCTGCTGTGTTTTGGAGTAGTATTTTGGGTAGGCGGCTTTGACGTGTTGTATTCGCTTCAAGATATAGAATTTGACCGAACGGCGGGGCTTTACAGCATCCCTGCGCTTTACGGCAAGGAAGCCTCGATGTTTATCTCCAAAATTTTTCACGCCGTAGCAGTGCTTTTTTGGCTGCTGTTTTGCGCGGCGGCAAATTTAGGCTTTTTTGCCTATCTGGGCGTGGCTGCGTGCGCGATGATTTTGTACTTCGAGCATAGGATCGTACGTAGTGATTTTAGCAAGATTGATCGCGCGTTTTTCACGCTCAATGGCTACTTGGGCATCGCTTTTTTTGCCTTTGTTTTTGTAAATTTATTTTAAGGAACCCCTATGGATCTTAACACTATCATCATTTTAGGACTTTGCGTCGTTATATTTTTGATGTTTTTCGTCATATATTTTAAGGATAAGCAAGCGGATAAAAAATTCGAGCGCTTCGATCAGGTTCTGACCGACGCTATGCAGGAAAATTATCTGCTTAAAAAGAAGGTCGAGGAGCTAAAAGAGATGATCGATTCGGGCGGTAAAGTAGCTCCCAATATCGATATAAACGCGATCGCAGATGTGATCGACGAGACGATAGAGCAGAGGCTAGATGTAGTGCCTACGATGATCGACGAGCGGGTAGAAAAGCAGATTAGACCGCTACTAGATCAGCTTAAAGAGCTCATCGGCTCGGTAAGAAAATAGCCGGAGCAATATAAAAATAAAATTTTGCAAAATCGCTTTGTTTTTTATATAATCGCCGCAAATTGATATTAAGGCAAAATATGCTAATTGATAAATTTGGACGAACGATCGATTATTTGCGCATTTCGGTTACGCAGCGGTGTAATTTCAGATGCAGATATTGCATGCCTACTACGCCGTTTAATTGGGTGCCGCGAGAGAATATTTTAAGCTTTGAGGAGATGTTTTTATTCGTCAAGGTTGCGATCGACGGCGGCGTGAAAAAGATCCGCATCACCGGCGGCGAACCGCTGGTGCGCAGGGGGATCGAAGATTTTATAAAGATGATCGCGGATTACGCTCCGGGTATCGATCTCGCGCTTACCACCAACGGGTATTATCTCAAAAACTACGCGCGCGCCTTGAAAAACGCGGGGCTAAAACGCATCAATATGTCGCTTGACTCGCTGCGTCCGGAGCGGGCTAAATTTATAGCTCAGCGCGGCGTGCTTTATAACGTCTTAGAAGGCCTTGACGCCGCGCTTGAAGCGGGACTAAAAGTCAAGCTAAACACCGTCGTGCTAAAGGGGATCAACGACGATGAGCTGATCTATTTGCTGGAATTTGCCCGCGAGAAGGATTGTCAGATTCGCTTCATAGAATTTATGGAAAACACCCATGCCGGCGATCTTACAGGCTTAAAATCAAACGAAATTTTAGATATTTTAAGGCGTAAATTTATCTTTACCGCTCTGCCGAAATCGCAAAGCTCGCCCGCGTCGCTTTACGCGCTAGCAGACGGCTACACCTTCGGCATAATCGATCCGCACAAGCACGATTTTTGCGAGAGCTGCAACCGCATCAGACTAAGCGCCGAGGGGCTTTTGATCCCGTGTCTTTACTTCGAGGACGCGCTAAGTATCAAAAAGGCGGTCAAAGAGGGCGACATTGCCGCAGCCGCGGAAATTTTGGCTAAAATTTTAGCGAATAAGCCTGAAAAAAATCGCTGGGAAGCGGACGAGGCGAATGAAATTTCAAGCCGCGCATTTTACGAGACGGGCGGATGAGGCTTGTTGAGAGCTTTTTAAGTATCCAAGGCGAGGGCAAATACGCAGGCAGGCTCGCGTTTTTCTTTCGCTTTGCGGGCTGTAATCTGCGCTGCGAGGGCTTCGGCGGCGAGTGCATTTCGCCAAAGACCGGCGAGATCTTGCGCGGTTGCGATACGATCCATGCAGTCTTTACGAACCACTTCGAGCATGAAGAAATTTTAAATTTAGCGCAGCTTTTGAATAAAATTCCAAATTTATCCGCTTCATCCTGTTCTGCACCTGCACGCTCTATGCCGGGCTTTTGCGCCGCCGAGCCTTTTTCTGAAAGCGATACTTTAAATTCCGCCGCCGCGCAAAGACTTCCCCGCCAAAACGGTAGCGCAGAAAAATCTTTAAATTTAACGAGCGAAAATTCTTTAAATTCCGCGGCGCAGAATTCTTCAAATTTAAATCCGCAAAGCTCCGTTTCACCGCAGAGCGCTAAGCTTTATCAAAAGCCTATCATCGTTATCACCGGCGGCGAGCCGCTACTGCACCATAAAGAAGCGCTATTTTACGAGTTCGTCTGCGAGCTGCTAGCGCGCGGACATGCGGTGCACTTCGAAACCAACGGCACGATTTTCGTGGATTTTGAAAATTTTCCCGCCTACAAAAACTGCGTCTTTGCAGTCTCGCCCAAGCTCTCAAACTCCGCCGAGCCGCGCGAACGCAGGCTGAGCTTCGCCGCGCTACGAAGCTTAAAACAAAACGCAAAGGATAGCTTTTACAAGTTCGTGATCTCGCCCGAGTTTGACGCGCAGCCTGAGATCGCTGAAATTTTAGCGGCATGCGGCGGCGAGGTTTATTGCATGCCGTGCGGCGCAGATCGTCGCGAGCTGGAAAGCGCCGCGCAATTTTGCGTGGATTTTTGCCTAAAAAACGGCTATAATTACTCCGATCGCCTGCACATTAGAATTTGGGGCGAGAAGGACGGGGTATGATAATTAGGAAATTATACGAATTCGAAAACGCTCATATCGTGCGCCTGTGCGGTTCGAAGCGGTGTCGCACGAGCATCCACGGCCACTCCTACAGATGCGAAATTTTGCTTAGCTCAAATTTTTTGGATGAAGCGGGGATGGTTTATGACTTCGGCTACATGAAGCTCGGTATCCGCGAGCTTATCGATAGTTTCGATCACGCTACGACGATCTACGCGCACGATGATGCGGGCTATATCGCGGATCTTAAAAAACACAGCGCGCGCTGGGTACAGATACCGCTAAATCCAAGCGCGGAGCAGTTTTGTAGAATTTTTTTCGTCCTTGTGGACCGACTTTTGAGCCTGACTCAGATGCAAAACGGCGAGCGCGAAGTAAAGCTTCACAGCGTCATCGTGCACGAAACTGCCACCGGCTACGCGCAGTGCTTCCGCGAGGACGCCTACAATCCGCAGATGGGCGAGATCGCGCTGGATGAGATAGAATTCTCGCCCGCCGTGCGCGAGGAGTGGAGGCAGCCCGAGCTTTGGCAAAAGCTGCTGCGCGGCGAAAAAATCATCTATCCAAAGGACTGCTGATGAGAAATTTCTTTAAATTTGGCGCGGGGCTTATGCGCGTTTTTGCCACGTGCGCGATCTTTGTCTGCGCGCTTGCTTTGGGTGGTTGCGACGATGAGAAAAAGGACACCTTGCAAAAGCCGCCGGTGGATAGCGAGGTGCCAAAGGACGTGCCTATCGCGCCTAGCGAGCCCAAAGTCGATATAAACGCCGATATGCCGCCGCTTCCGGTGACCGAATAGGGCGGAGCATTGAAGAATCTGCGCCTAAATTTGAAAATTTTTAAAATTTGCGTAGTTTGTATGCGGCGTGCGAGCGCGATTTCGGTGTCTTTTTTGCCTATGCGATCTGCGCAGAGAAATTTTAAATTTTATAAAGCTCTAATTGCGAAATTTTATTCTTGGCGCGAGATATACGGCTCGAAACCGGAGTTGAGAGCGCGCGCGGTAAATTTTGACGCAACAAATATCCGCGGCCGCTTTGAAGAGTTTTTAAAATTTCAAAGGTGCGGAGCAGGTCTGTTTGATCTCGCGCCGGAAAAATTTGCGTTGAAATTCGGTCGTTTCGGCTCTAGCCGCGCAAAATTTTATCCTGCAAATTTAACTCCCTGGCGGAAGTGATGGATTATCTGTATCAAAGCGCCTTAGGTTTTCATAAGTTTTTCGCGCTAGCTACGGCGATTTTAACAATAATTTATCTGATTTTTACCCAGCTTAAAATAGACGCGGCGGCGGAATTTCGTCCTCGCGGCAAGGCTTTAAATCCCGCCGCTTCCGCGCCGCAAGCTGAAAATTTAAAGCAAAAAAGCAGATCGGGGCTTAGATTTCTTAGGCGCATCAGGCTCTTTTTGCCGATCTATTATTCGTGCATCGCGGCGCTGATTATCAGCGGAAGCGTGATGCTAGCGGTGCTGCGCTTTGATCTGAGCTTTAGAATTTACTTTATGGCAGCCGCAGCGCTAGCGATGATCATACTTAGCGCGGCGTCTTACAAGCGGCTAAAAATCGCGTATCTGAGCCAAAACTTTGCGCCGTATCAGCGCAAAATGCGGGTGATTTTGGGGCTAAGCTTAGCGATAATTTTGATAGCGAGTGTTATTTGATGGTATATTTTTACGATAAGCTTGCAGGCGAACAGAGCCTAATTTTGCAGAACGATCAGTTTTTGCACCTAAAGGCCAGGAGAGCAAGGGCGGGCGAGCGCATAGACATGCGCAATCTTGAGGACGGGGCGAGTTATCTATATGAGATCGTCGAAATTTCGCGCAAAGGCGCGGCTTTGAATTTAGTTTTTAAAAGCTCGGTTTTTACGCCGAGCCACGATTTTTGCGTCGCTTGGGCGGTCGTCGAGAGCGCCGTGATCGAAAAGAGCCTGCCTGCGCTAAACGAGATGGGCGTCGGGCGGCTTGTTTTGGTCTATGCCGATCTGTCGCAGAAAAACGTGCGGCTCGATCTGCAGAGGATGGAGCGGATTTTGATCAACTCGTCGCAGCAATGCGGGCGAAATTCCATCATGCAGATCGAGGTTTTGGGCGGCTCGGACGAGCTTGCACAAAGGTATGAAAACGTAAGCCTAATCGATTTTGGCGGCAAGAACATCGACATTTTCGGCGGCGACGAGATCGCTTTCATCGGCCCGGAGGGCGGGTTTTCTCCGCGCGAAAGGGAGAAATTTAAAAACGCCTATGCGCTTAATAGCCCCTATATTTTGCGCTCAAACACCGCGTTGATCGCAACTTGCGCAAAATTGATGTTTTAAGCGCTCGGCAAATTTAAAAAGTCGCGCGCTTTAAATTTTAGAATTTAAAATTTGCTCTGCGCGATCCGCTATGTTTATCTGCGGCTTGATGCATTGCGCGTATTTGCCGAGGCTTATATTCGTGCGCTGTATTTTGCACGCCGCAGTAGGTCGCGGTGAAATAAAATTTTACTCGCAAGCGGGCTAAATTTTAAAATTTTCGCGTTCAACAAACATGCTCGAAAAGAAAACCGCCGCTTCGCCGAGAGATTTTTAAAACCCTTTAAATTTGCTTTTTAGATAAAAAAGTTGTATAATCGCTGCCTTTTAAAATCATCAAAAAGGATCAAAAATGAAAAAAGATATCCATCCAAACTTTGTCGAAACGACCGTTACCTGCGCTTGCGGCAATACTTTTAAAACGCGCTCGAACAAGCCTGAGATCCGCGTCGATATCTGCTCCAATTGCCATCCGTTTTTCACCGGCAGCGAGAAGATCGTAGATAGCGCGGGCCGCGTCGAGAAATTTAAGCAAAAATACGGAATGAAATAGTTGCTATATCTCATTCCTACGCCGATAGGAAATCTAAGCGATATCTCGAGCCGCGCGCTTGAGGTATTGCAAAGCTGCGAAATCCTAATCTGCGAGGATACGAGGGTTTCAAAAAAACTTCTAAACTTATTATCCGATAAATTTCAAATTTCATTTAAAATTTCACAGTTTTACTCGCTGCACACGCACAATGAAGCGGAGTTTTTCGCGAGCTTTAACGCGACGCTTCTGCGCGAAAAAGCTTGCGCATACGTAAGCGACGCAGGTATGCCCTGCATCAGCGATCCTGGAATTGCGCTCGTTAAATTTGCGCAGCGAAGCGGCGTAGCTTACGAGGTGCTTAGCGGCGCAAACGCTCTGCTGCTCGCAGCCGCCGCAAGCGGGCTGGTGGAGAAAGAATTTAGCTTTTTGGGTTTTTTGAATAATGACGGCGCGCAGCGCAAAGCTCAGATCCTAAATTTAATGCAAAGCCCCTATCCGTGCATACTCTACGAATCTCCCAAGCGCGTGGTAAAGCTAATAGAGCAGATCGCGGGGATCGACGCGCAACGCAAAATTTTTGCGATCAAAGAAGCCACGAAAAAATTTGAAACCAAATTTTTCGGTAGCGCCGCAGAGGTTCTATCCGGCCTAAACGGCGCAAATTTAAACGGCGAATGGTGCGTCGTGATTGACGGCGCAGGCGAGAAAAGCTTTGAAAAAATCACGCAGGAAGATATTCTCTCGCTTGAGATCGCCCCGAAAATAAAAGCGAAACTGCTCTCAAAAATCAGCGGCGAACCCGCCAAAGAAATATATAAAAATTTGATACGCTAAGTCATATTTTAACCGTTTTTCGCTAAAATCCCAAAATGATTATTTACGGCAAGCAGCTGTTTTTGCACCTTTTAAACCGGCATCCGCAGAAATTTATCCGCATCATCCTTGCAAAGGAGTGCGAGAAAGAAATTTTTAAAAAGATCGCCGCGACCGGCGTAAAGATTGAGCGCGCCGATGCGAAAAAAGCTCAAGCCCTCGCTCGCGGCGGCAACCATCAAGGCTTCTTGGCTGAGGTGGAGGAGTTTGGCTTCGGCGATCTTGCTAGCGTCAAAGACGATAAATTTGTGCCAATCCTTTATCGGCTTACCGACGTCGGAAACGTCGGCGCGATAATGCGCAGCGCCTATGCTTTGGGTGCAAATAGCGTGATCGTCGTCGCAAATAATCTAAATATGGCGGGCGTAGTGCGCGCAAGCTCGGGCGCGGCATATGAGCTAAATGTCGTTAAGGCCGCAGACGGACTTAGCGTGCTAAATGAGCTTAAACAAAGCGGCTTTGAAATTTACGCCGCGAGTGCGGACGGGACGAGCTTTAAGGAGTTAGAGCTCGGCGCGAAAAATGCACTCGTAATGGGGAACGAAGAAGAGGGGATACCTGCTAGGGCGCTTAAAAAATGCGACTGCGCGGTATCGATAAAGATGCGCGAAGGCTGGGACTCGCTTAACGTAAGCGCGGCATTTGCGATACTATGCGATGGAATTTTAAATGGAAGAAATAAAAGAGAAGCTAAATAATACGGACGAGCAGGCGGAACAAACCGAGAAGCCGGAGCAAACACAGCAGCCAAAAAGCAGCGATCTAGATAAATTAAAATCTATGGATCTCATCGAGATTGCGCGCACGACGCGCATCGACGCGCAAAATTTAGAATATATCATAAACAAAGACTTCGAGAAGCTAGCAAATTTTAATGTGAAGGGCTACATTAAAATTTTAGAGCGCGAGTTCGGGCTGGATCTATCGGACTGGCTTAGCGAGTTTGAGAGCGCCAAAGCGAGCTTTGCGCCCGTTAAAAAGGCCAAAGTCGAGCAGGTCTATGGTCAAAGGGTCAGCCCTAACAAAAGCAGCAGCGGCTGGCTTTTGTGGCTGCTTGCGATGGTACTAATCATAGGCGCGATCTTTTATTTTGGACTTTATAAAAGCTTCGGCGAATTTTTGGGCTCGCTTTTATGGGAGCAAAACAAAACCACCTATTCTGACGCTCCGATTGTAAACAATACTCAAAAAAAGCTTGAAAACATCGGTATCGACGTCGTTTCGCACAACGCTACAGATGAAAAATTCGCACTAAAGTCAGATGCCAATGCAGCCGCTGTTGCGGATGAAAATTTAAGCTCGCTCAATGCGCTGGACCGCTCTATCAGGATCGAGCGCGCGAGTGCCAAAACGGAGGAAAATTCCACCGACGAAAACGCCACGCAAAGCGTACCTGCACCCAGCAAAGATATCGTGCTTAATCCGCGCGGCAAAATGTGGATCGGTATCATCGATCTAAAAAGCGGCAAGAAGCGCGAGATGGTCATAAATTCCCCTTACGTCGTCGCTTCGCAAGGAGATGAGGAGCTGCTAATCTCTACCGGTCACGGGATGTTTGAGCTCGGCAAAGCCGATGGCAACGTAACTTTCAGCGAAAGAAACACTCAAAAATTTCACGTTAAAGATGGCAATATCACTAAAATTTCAGCCGATGAGTTTCTGCGCCTAAACAAGGGCAAAAAGTGGTAAAGCCTCCGTTCTCGTACGAGGTTTTTTGCTCGTAGAATTTTGCCGCAGAGGACAGAGGGTAAAATTTTAGCTCGCTATGTGCGCAGTTTAAATTTAAACCCGCGAGCGTAAATTTAAAGGTTTGAACTGCGCCGCCTTGGATAAAATTTTAAACGGCATAGGTAAAATTAACGGTGCGGATAAAATTTCAAGCGTTGCGGGCGCTTGCTGTAGCGTGGTAAATTTAAAGGGCATCGTTCGAGGACGCGGCGTAAAAACGGCAGCTTTGATCGTTATTGTTTTGATCTGACGTAAATTTAAATGTCGCCGCAAAGGGTCGTGATGCTCTAAATTTAAACAATCAATGCCTCCGCGGTTTTAAAATTTTAGCGAGGTAAAAGTTTAAATTGCTCGAGCAATATAAAGAGCGCCGCCGCATCGCCGCTAAGGCTTGCAATTTTGCCTCCGTGCGGCGCGAGCAGATCGCGGCGCTTAAGGCGCAAAATTTTAAATAAAGCTTGAAAATTACTTTAAGATAAGAGGTTTGAGATGTTTGACGAAATTCGTTTTTCAAAAATCGAGCGTTTGCCCAATTACGTTTTTGCCGAGGTCAATGCCATAAAAATGGCGGCGCGCAGAGCTGGCGAGGATATAATCGATTTTTCGATGGGCAATCCCGACGGCAGGACGCCGCAGCATATAATCGACAAGCTTTGCGAAAGCGCGCAAAAGGACAAGACGCACGGCTACTCCGTAAGTCAGGGCATCTACAAGCTGCGACTTGCGTGCGCGAATTGGTACAAGCGCAAATACGGCGTGATCTTGGACCCAGAAAGCGAGATCGTCGCCGTGATGGGCTCCAAAGAGGGCTTCGTGCATCTAACAAGCGCGATCGTAAATCCGGGCGACGTCGCGGTGGTGCCCGATCCTGCCTATCCGATCCACACTCAAGCCTTCATCATCGCGGGCGGTAATGTCGTTAAAATCCCGCTTGCCTATGATGAAAATTTAAATTTTAATGAGAACAAATTTTTCATCGATCTGCAAAAAACTTTCGACGAGAGCATTCCGCGCCCAAAATACGTCGTCGTAAATTTCCCGCACAACCCCACCACCGTCGTCGTGCAAAAAAGCTTCTACGAGCGGCTCGTGGCGATGGCGCGGCAGGAGCGGTTTTATATCATCAGCGACATCGCTTACGCAGAGATCGCTTTTGAGGGTTACAAAACGCCGTCGATCTTTGAGGTCCAGGGCGCAAAGGACGTCGCAGTCGAGGCATACACGCTTTCTAAAACCTACAATATGGCGGGCTGGCGCGTGGGTTTTGTAAGCGGCAACAAAAAGCTCGTAGCCGCGCTTAAAAAGATCAAATCTTGGTTTGATTACGGCATGTTTACGCCGATCCAAGTAGCCGCCACGATCGCACTGGACGGGCCGCAGGAGTGCGTAGAGCAGATCCGCGCGAGCTATGAGAAGCGTAGGAATTTTTTGATAGACACTTTTGCGGACGCGGGCTGGCAGATCGCTAAACCTAGCGCGTCGATGTTTGCGTGGGCGAAATTACCGCCAGCGGCGGCTCATCTAAGGAGTATGGAGTTTTCCAAACAGCTTCTTACCAAGGCGCGCGTCGCCGTAAGCCCTGGCGTGGGCTTTGGCGCGGCGGGAGACGATTATGTGCGGATCGCTTTTATCGAAAACGAAAATAGAACCCGCCAGGCCGCTAGAAATATAAAAAAATATTTGAAAGAGATCTGATGAAAGTAGCGATTTTAGGCGTCGGCACCGTAGGTAGCGAAGTTGCAAATATTTTGATAAAAAACAAAGATATCATCCTTGCCCGCGCGGGCGTTAGTATAGAGCCCGTAATCGGGCTCGTGCGCGATACGAATAAAAAACGTGACGTGCAAATTCCGCTTAGCAGCGACGCAAAAAGCATTATTGAGCGCGACGATATCGATGTTTTTGTAGAGCTTATGGGCGGGGTAGAAAAGCCCTATGAGATCGTAAGCGAAATTTTAAAGCGTAAAAAGGCGGTCGTTACCGCAAATAAGGCGCTTTTGGCTTATCATCGCTACAAGCTTCAGGCACTTGCGGGTGATACGCCTTTTGGCTTCGAAGCGAGCGTGGCGGGCGGAATTCCGATCATCAAAACTCTGCGCGAAGGGCTAAGCGCCAATCGTATCGAAAAGATAATCGGCATCGTAAACGGCACGAGCAACTTCATCCTTACGAATATGATGCAAAAAAACGAGAAATTTGAGGATGCGCTAAAGCAAGCTCAAGATCTCGGATACGCCGAAGCCGATCCTAGCTTCGACATCGGCGGATTCGACGCGGCGCATAAGCTCTTGATCTTAGCCAGCATCGCATACGGCGTGCACGGAGATCCTGAAGATATCCTAATCGAGGGGATCGAGGAGATTACGCAGGAGGATATATATTTTGCGCGCGAATTTGATTTTATAATCAAGCTGCTTGCGGTAGCTAAGCGCGCGTGCGATAACAAAGTCGAGCTGCGCGTCCATCCTGCGCTCATTTCGAAGGATCAAATGCTTTCAAAAGTAGACGGCGTGATGAACGGCGTGAGTATCTATGGAGACTGCGTCGGCGAGAGTATGTATTACGGCCCTGGCGCGGGCGGAAGCGCTACGGCAAGTGCGGTTATAAGCGATCTTATCGACATCGCGCGCGATAACAAAAACCCGATGCTCGGATATAAAATTTTGCCGAGCGAAAATTTTATGCAAATTCTGCCAAGCGAACAGATCCGCACGAAGTATTATTTCAGGCTGCGCGTGCGCGATGAGAAGGGCGTGCTGGCGAAGCTCACGAACATTATGAGCTTAAACGATCTTTCGATCGACAGCTTTTTGCAAAAGCCAAAGCTTAAAACGGACGAGGAGGTAACGCTGTTTTTCACGACGCATACGTGCTGTGAGAAGGATATCAAGCGCGCAATAAGCGTGATCGGCGGCGAAAATTTCATCACGCAAAAGCCTTTTATGATCAGGATCGAAAGTTAAGTTGAGCTTAAAAGAATATCTTTTCGGCTTTGCCTGCGAGGACCGTGCGGCGGAATTTTTACGCGGCGAAGGATTTGAAATTTTAAAACGAAATTTCCGCTGCCGCTTCGGCGAGATCGACATCGTCGCGCGTAAAGACGGTATTTTGCACTTTATAGAGGTGAAGGCTACGAGCGGCGATTATGACGCCGCAGAGCGCGTGACGGGCGGTAAGATGGCTAAAATTTTAAAGGCGGCGGAATTTTATCTGATGAGCTGTGATACGGACGAGCCGTGGCAGATCGACGTCGTGGAAGTTTATCCAAAGCAGATAAAATTTATCGCCAACATATCTTTTTAAATTAGAATTTTTATTATTTATTTAAGATAATAAACTATAATTCGCGGAATTTTAACACAAGGAGAACATTATGGGAAAGTATATAGAGCTTACTTCGGAGAATTTCGACGTTATTAAAGAGGGTGTCGCGCTAGTCGATTTTTGGGCACCTTGGTGCGGGCCGTGCCGTATGATCGCCCCGATCATCGAGGAGCTTGCGAACGATTACGAGGGCAAGGCTAAAATTTGCAAAGTAAATACCGACGAAGCGCAGGATCTCGCGGTGCAGTTTGGCGTTCGCTCGATCCCTACGATTCTATTTTTCAAAGACGGCGAGCTAAAAGCTCAGCTCATTGGCGCGCAATCTAAGCAGATCATAGCCGACAAACTAAACTCGCTTCTGTAAATTTTAAAAGGGCGGCTTCGCCCTTCCTCTCTTCGCCTCCCGTTTTATTAATTAAATTCGTAAATTTAACGCCCGCGGCTTTACTTAATAAAATAATTAAGGAGAAAAAAATGTTAGATTTAGCAATTATCGGCGGCGGTCCTGCGGGGCTAGCGGCGGGGCTTTATGCTACAAGAGGCGGTTTAAAGGACGTCGTGATGTTTGAGATGGGTATGCCCGGCGGGCAGATCACCTCAAGCTCCGAGATGGAAAACTACCCGGGCGTTGCTGCGGTGACTGATGGGATGAGCTTTATGGCGCCTTGGCAGGAGCAGTGCTTCCGCTTCGGGCTGAAGCATGAGATGGTGCGCGTGCTGCGCGTCTCAAAAGACGGCGATGGAAATTTTACGATCTATCTCGAGGGCGATCAAACACGTCGCGCACGTGCCGTTATCGTCGCTACGGGCTCTACTCCGCGCCGCGCGGGGATTGAGGGCGAGGATGAGTTTTTCGGTCGCGGCGTCAGTACCTGCGCGACCTGCGATGGGTTTTTTTACAAGGGCAAAGAGGTTGCCGTCCTCGGCGGCGGCGATACGGCGCTAGAGGAGGCGCTGTATCTAGCTAAAATTTGCTCTAAAGTATACCTAATCCACCGCAGGGATGAGTTTCGCGCCGCGCCTTCAACCGTGCAAAGGGTGCGCGAAAGTGAGAATATCGAGCTCATCACAAACACGCTTGTAGAGCAGATCAAGGGCGATGCAAGCGGCGTAACGGGCGTCGTCGTCAAGGATAAAACCAGCGGCGCCGCGCGCGAGCTGCAGCTGCCGGGGATCTTCGTATTCGTGGGGCTTGACGTGCGAAACGAGGTGTTAAAAGACGAAAGCGGCAAGTTCATCTGCGATGTCACGCCCGGCGGGCAGGTCGCGGTAAATTTAAAGATGCAAACAAGCGTACACGGGCTATTTGCGGCGGGCGATATGAGGCAGGATGCGCCTAAACAGGTCGTCTGCGCGGCAGGCGACGGCGCGGTTGCCGCACTTAGCGCGATCGCGTATCTGCAAGGACACGATAAATAAGCTTGTATTCGGCGGAAAATTCCACGGTGCGGCGGGCGAAGCTGCTTCCGTCGCGCTTTTTAAATTTAAAAGCCCGCGTCAAATTTGAATGAAATAATGAAATTTTGACGCAAGGCGGCTCAAATTTAAAATTTCGTCAAATTGAGCCGCAAAATAATGCTATCGTCTTTTGCGGAAACGCTTCCGAGCCGAAACGTCTTTTAAAAATTCAGATAAAATTTTATTGTCTTTCGTAGAAAGTTGCAAGGGCGTCTTCCGCCGTTTTTCTATTATTAAATGCCGATCTTATCTTAATAACATCATCAATTATATCTTTAGTCACTATAAATTTATCCGATAAACTTACGCTCTTATCGGCATTCACGATAAAATTTAATTCGATCGCAGCCTGTGGCGGCAGCTCTGCTGCCCTTCCAAGCTGTAGCCTTATTTGGCTAGGCGTTAGCTGCGAATAATAAGCGACGTCTTCTAATGAATCAATAATATTACTCATATAAATCGCAGAAGTTTTTGGTTCACCATCCTTTAGTATTTCATCTTTTAATTTATCGTCGCAATCAACTGGCTTTTTTTGAAATGAGTAATCTATTTTGCCTCTGTCTTTGAGCTCCTCTTGAAATTTCGTCTCATTTATTTTGCAATGTTCATTTGCCAATTTAAGTAAACGCTGTTGTTTATCATCAGATTTATCTTTATAGAAAAGCACGGCACCTCTTAAAGACGTGTTTAGCGTAGCCTCTTTATATTTTTTGTTAAAGGCATCTACATCGACCTTTACTTTCTCCATATCCACGTCGCAAACCATCTTAACCGTCTTTAATCCGCCGTTTTCCTCTTTGCTCCAGGTAATATTTTTGCAGATTTTCGAGCCCTCGATCGCCGCGCCGATACTCATCGACTTAAAATCGGGAAGAGTATAATTTTTCACGAGCCCTACCTCATCCTCGCCGCATCCTGTTAAAATCAACGCCGCTAGCGCAGCGTTTAGTACATATTTCATCTTCGCTCCTTTGAGATAAATTTTAAAAATAATGCTACCTCCTCCCTGCTTAAACATGTATAAATTTAAAGCCGAAATTTGAAATAAATTCGCAAAGCGCTAGAGATCAAGAATGCAAAGGTGAAATTTAATGAAAGAATTTGGCGAGAGAGGGAGGGAATCGAACCCCCCGGAAAACGGTCAACCGCCCTCCTATCGGATTTGAAGTCCGCAGACGCCACCAGGTCGCCATCCTCTCCAAATGCGGGAATTATAGCGAGATAAAATTTATTTAGCTTTAAAGAGGCTAAATTTTAAGCCTTTTTGGCTCATTATTAACGACGGCAGGATTATGAGCGCACCCAAAAGAAGCAGGCTCATCACCAGACATATTAACATCCCAAAGTAGATCGTAGGCCAGAAATTACTCATCATCATCACGCTGAATCCCAAAATGATCGCAAACGACGTATAATACATCGCGTATCCGATACTTGCGTGGCTCGCGCGGATCGCCGCAGCCTCGTCGCCGCTGCGCGCAAATTCCCGCTTATAGCGGTAGATGTAGTGGATGACGTCGTCAACGCCGATACCGATGCTAATCGCCGCTATCGTGATGCTCATAATATCTAGTGGAATGCCCGCAACGCCCATGATGCCGAAGCAGGCGCAAAGCGGGATTAAATTTACGACGATCGCGATAAGCGCGTATGAAAACGAGCGAAAGATGATCACGAAAAGCACGAAAAGCACGAGCACGGTGATACCCAAAGTGCCTATCTGTGAGCTCATCAGGCTTTGAAGCATATTGTTGTAAAGCACCATTATACCGCTGATCTTCACCGTGACGTTATCCTTAGCGAGTAGGGAGTCCAGATCGCGCTTAAGATCGGCTAGGAATTGCGCTCTGCGGAGATTCGGATCGCTATCTATCGTGCGGATGCTAAAGTGCGCCTCATTCGCTTCGATATTCACAAAGGGCGAAAGCACCATCTCGCGGTAGTTTGCCGGCATTTCAGAGTAGATTAGAGCAAGGCTCAGATCGTCCAGATCGCGCCCCTGATTAATCTGCTTGCCTAGCTTCAAAAGCGATGCTAGCGAGCTTACGTTGCCGATAAACTCGTGCCCCGTGACGTTTTTGTCCTTCAAAAAATCGTCTATTTTGCCGATGATACGCATCTTTTCGGATGTGAACCAATACTGCGGCTTGTTTTCGTTGGCGGCGTATTCGGCTTCAAAATCGCCAAAATCGTCGCTCGCGGTGGAATTTTGCTCTAAATTTGCGGCATGGGTCTGATCTAAATTTACGGCGCCGCTTGGCTGCGATGTCGCGACGGAGCTTTGCTCGGTAAAATTTTGATCATTTAAATTTTGCGCTGTGGCGGTAGAATTCTGTGCGGCGGAATTCTGCGCGATAAAATTTTGCCCTGCGGGATTGGAATTTTCGCCGCTCTTAGAATTTGCGCTATCGCTTGCGGAATTTTCGCTCTCGCTTGCGGCGGGATCTGCACTGCCTACGCTTTTAAATTTAACTACGATATCAAGCGGGATCGTTCCTCCGAGATTTGTGTCTATGACCTCCATACCTGCGCGGATGTCGGTGCTTTTTTTGAAGTAGCCGATGAAGCTGTTTTCGACGCGCAGCTGCGAGATACCGTATAGCCCAAAGATCACCGCTGCAGCACACACGCCATAGACCGCGCCTCTGCTGCGTAGCGCCGTTTCGGCGCACCAAAGCGTAAATTTAAAGTGCTGCTCGAAGCTGCGGTTATTGTGCGTGCGCGGCAGAAGCGACATAACCGCGCCGAATACTCCAAATGCCGTAACTAGCGAGATACTGATGCCTACGCTCATCATAATTCCCAGAGAAATTACGGGTTTTATATCGCAAAAAATTAGCGACATAAAGCCGATAACGGTCGTAAAGATTGCGAAAAAGCAGGGCATTGCGCGCTCGCGTAGCACCGCATAAACGAGCTGACGCTGCGAAAAGGCGTGAAAGCGCGCGCTAAACTCGCGGTATGCGACGATTAGGTGGATACAGACCGAAACCGTGATGATGAGCTGAAGCGCTATGAAATTTGAGCTAATCACCGTGACCTCAAAGCTCAAAAAGCCGAATAATCCCGCTGCGAGCACGACCGAGTACGCGCAGATGATAAGCGGCAGCAGGATAAATTTCGCCTGTCTAAAAAAGAGCCAAAAGCACGCCAAAAGCAGCACCAAGGCGCCGAGTCCGTAAGTCGCCAGATCCGAGCGGACGTAGCCCACCATATCGTCTGCGATCATATTCAGTCCGCCTAGAAACAATCGGTGGTCGCCCGTAAATTCCTTCTCAAAGCCCACGATCAGCGCGCGCAAAGCCATGATATCGCGATGATCCTTTTCGCGTAGTTCGTCGCGGTAAGATTTAAAATTTTGCTCCGCAACTTTAAGCGCGTCTTTAAGCTGTGAAATTTGAGCCCCCGAGCGGTTGCTCTCGTGCTCCGCTTGCTCTAGAGCGTTTTTGGCTCCGTCTCTTAGGCGCAAAAGCTCCTCGTAGCGGGTCTGCGGCTTTAAATTTATTAAAATTGCAGTAGTGCGAAAATCGGCGCTTACTAAATTTGACGCGTAAAAGGGACTTGTGGCAAACTCGCGCCTAGCCGCGGTTAAATTTACGTCTGCATCGGTAAGGGTGGGTATGTGCTTAAGCAGCTCGCTCATACCGCCACCTTTGTTTAGCAAAAGCGGTACATTCGTGATGTCCGTGACGCTAGCGACGAAATCAAGCTTGGAAAAAGCCGCATCCATCTGCTCTATTTTGCGGATCGTCTCGGGCGCTAAAAGATCGCCCGCGGGAGTGTATGCAAGCACCAAGAAATTCGGCGTTTCGTAGCGCTTGGATACTTCGCGCCAAATTTGAAGGTCTTTGTCATTATCTAGCAGAAGTGTCTGGCTCGAAGCGTCGATCTCTAGCTTTGTGGAGTAATATCCGAAAAAGAGCGCCAGCGCCGTAAACAGCGCGAGCGTGATTTTCGGAAACGCGACGATTAGGCGAAAAATTTTTTTCAAATACCGCTCTTTTGAGTGCGTCGCTATTCGCCGCTATTGATGACGGTGGAATTTAGCCGCTTTATAAGCTCGTCAAAGCCCAAGCTTTGCGTTACGTCGCCTAGCTGCGAGCGGTAGGTTTGAATTAGGCTGACGCCCACGATATCGACGTCGTAGATGCGCCAATCAGAGCCGGTAGGATAAAATTTAAAATCGATGTCGTAGTTTTTCTGCTCGCCGATGACCTGCGTTTTTAGCACGCGGCGCTTATCGCTCGGGCTTTGTTTGCTCAGCACCTTCATATCCTGATCGGTATAAAGCGAAAGCTTTTCGATAAAGGAGCGCTTTAGATGCGCCTCGAAGGCCTTGTTAAATTCCGCGATCTGCGCGGGGCTAAGGCTTGCGTAATGTTTAGCAAGTGAAAGCTTTGCCATCATTTTATAATCAAAATAGTCGTCAAAAAGTGCAAAGATTTTCGCTGGCTTTGCGTCTTTCGGGGTGCTGCTTCGCATAATGCCTACGGCCTCGGCGACCTTTTGGCTCATCACAGGCTCGATATCCGCATCGCTAATAGCGTGCGCCGAAATCAAAAGCGCTCCGCAAAGCGCTAGAACTTTTAAAATTTTCATTGTTATTTTTTAAAATATTTTTCTAAAAAAAACTTCAAGTTATTTTGTTATATTTTTAAGTTCTATTATTTCAGGGGCTATTGCTTGTAACCAGAGTTTAGGAACAATTTTAACTAATGAATTATGTGGAGAGCTTGTAGAAAAACAAAAGATGGCTATAATTTTGGAAAATACAGTTATACTATTGGTAGGACTCATACCTTGGAATATTGCAATGGATGTTCCATTAAAAATATTAGATGTTGGAATTATGTCTGGATTTTTTGCTTTCTATTTATATTTCTTGCCATTATGGAATTTATTTTTAAATTTTATAAAAGAGAGAAAATATAAAATAAAAATTTAAAGAAGTTAGAAAATGGAGAAAATTTAATGGACAAAGAAAAATATTTTACTCTAATATGGATTACATTCTTTATTCTAGGGGATTATTTTTTTAGAAATAATATTGAAACTAAATTAATAGTCAAAGGAAGTCTTGTTTTAATTATATTTATAAGAATTTTAAAAATAATATAGTATTATGTAGTTATTTATTAACTACAAGAATTTAGAGAAGAAAAGTATTATACAACAAAAAAGGCTAAGCCTTTTAGAATAGTTGAGGGGAGAGAACATAGCCTTTTCTGTTTTAACAGAGTATTTTATTAGAATATTATACCATAAAATTATATTGGAGGAAAATTTTTATGACTGAATTTAATGAATTTTTAATAGAAGCTGAAAAATTTAACAAACTAATGTTTCTTATACTTATTTTTTTGATTATTATAGCACCTCTTATATCTTTAGCAATAATTTTTATAAAAAAGAATAAAATTAGAAACAATAAAAATGAAAGTGAAGAAAATCTTCTTTTTGAAAATTTTACATGGGTGTTAATTGTTTTAGGATTTTTTGTTCTGATGACAAATTTTGTATATTTCTATTAAGAAAAATGTATTATAAAAAATTGGAGGATATATGAATTTTAAATTAGATAATATTTATATTGAATTATTCTTTTATTTTTTTCCTTTTATAGTTATGATATTTGCTATTGCTAATATGATCTACTTACTGAAGAAAAAAGAGAGAAATAAAAAATATAAAAGAAACAATATTATAATTATTGTTCTTTATTTATTTATTTTAATAATAGGTAATTATAGTGGTAGCATAGAAAAATATATAAGGCTTAACTATCCTAATCTTTATAGCAAATATATTATAACTGTGATTGATAATAAAGAATATGTAGTTCTTCAAATAATAAAAAATGACTATATAATAGCTGATATAAAAAGAGAAAATAATAATTTAATTATTTATAAAGATAGTATTAAAAAATATAAATTTCCTGGCATAATGGAATTTCATTACGATGGTTTTGATAATATCAGAATAGAAAATAAGAATGATTTAAAAGGAGGATAGATTGTGATTAATAAAGTATTTAGTATATCTGCATTACTTATTGTTCCTGTATTTTTTTATTTATATATATCAAATTATATAAAAATTAATAATTTAATTATAGCTATTATGATATTAATACTTTTAGCAGGAATATTTTTATTAGTATAAATATAAAAAAAGAAAAATGTAGTAAATGAAAAATTAGAGGAGGAAAAATGAATTTAGAAAAAATATTAAATAATGCTCAAAAAAGTAAAAAGAAAGCACATATTTCTGCAACAGTATCATATGATTTAAAAGCTAAACTAGATGAATTATCTAAAGTTAATAAAGTTACATTGTCTATGTTAATAGAAAGCATTTTAAATGAATTTTTAGAAGTTACCAGTTTAGATGAAAAAAAAGATTAAAATTTTACCAAAATCAACCGTTTTTAACGGTTGATTTTTTATAGAAATAATTGTAAAATAAAGAAATAAGGTATTTAATAAAAAAGTAATTATAAAACTAGGAGGAAATATGGATAACATATTATTTAAGGATTTTAATTTGAGAAGTAAAAATATGCTAATAACTGCAAAAACTAGAACAGGAGTTACAAGTTCAATAATGGTTCCTGCTATTTTAGAAAATAATGAAACAAATTTTGTTATTTTAGACTTTAATAAAGAGATTTATTCTATTGATATTACTATATTTTTTCCTATATTTATTAGTAATAGAATAAATATAGGAAAAAATATAGTAATATCTATTTTATAGATAGAAATACCATAATAGAAGATATTAATAAGATAGATTATTCAAAAAAATTTACAATTTATATCTGTTGTGACCCATGTAGAGAAAATATAAATGAAATAAAAATTTTTGAAGAAATTTTAGAATTGCCAGAAGAATATGATTCAAAGGTAGTTATAATTTTGGGAGAATCAAAAGATGTT
>ERZ773004.61-NODE-61-length-71868-cov-18.275493_pt1 | contig 71868 bp, 59 predicted proteins | sample MGYA00580667_ERZ773004 | MGnify/ENA primary metagenome ERZ773004 (study PRJEB29015, sample SAMEA2737963) | human oral metagenome | biome: human oral; feature: human-associated habitat; material: dental | place: China | collected 2123 ... | reverse complement strand
TGAGTCACCTTCGGCGGAGGACTCACCGGAGGAGCTCGAGCCAGGAGCAACTTCTAACCCAGTACCAGCATCAGATGAGCCGAACCAAACCGGGGGAGTGGCGTAGGTTCCGACCTCAGTACCGTCGCCATCGGACTCCGAGGCATCACCAAGCCTCTCGTCTGACCGCACCGAGTCGCCCACCTCCCGCATGACGTACCGCCACGCCTCCTCCCAACAGTTTGAGTGCGGCAGCCAGAGGCCGACGGCGAAGCCCGGGTCGGGTCATTGTTTCCGGCCGGCCTTGCGTTTTTCCTGCCCGTTCCAGGGGGCGAGTTCGAGCGCCGCTGCTCGCTCCACGATCGTGGTCAGCGCGTCGAGCGTGGGTGAGTCGAACCTCCACCGCTGCCAGTAGAGCGGTACCTGCACGCTGCGATCAGGATGGAGCTTGACCAGCCGACCGGTCTCGAGATCATCGGAGATCTGCCCTTCCGGGAGCACACCCCATCCGAGCCCGAGGCGTGCGGCCATGAGGAACTCCCGGTTCGACGGGATGTAGTGGACTGGCGGCTGGTTCCGAACCGCCATCCGCCTCAGGTAGGAGTGCTGGAGATCATCCTTGATGTTGTAGCGCAGCATCGGCAGCGCGCCCAGGTCCACCTCCTCCTCCAGCCCCTCGATCAGGGAGGGTGCGCAGACCAACCAGTACACCATCGCGCCCAGTTCTTCCACGGAGCATCCGGGTGCCGGAGCGTTGGAGGTCGTGACCGCGGCCATCACTCGACCTTCTCTGAGCAGCGTCTCGGTGTGGTCCTGGTCCTCGACATGGAGGTCGAGCAGCAGTGAGCGCTCCGCTGCGATCTGCGCGACGACCGGTTGGAACCACGTCGAGATGGAGTCCGCGTTGATCGCCAGGGAAACGCGTGTCATCTCGACGTTCTCGGTCTGCAAGTTCTCGACTGCGATCAAGTGTTCGGCGTCGGAATTGAGGAGGGCGACCTGCCGGGCGAGGCCGAGAATGATCCGGCCAGGAGCCGTGGGCTCGACAGGCCGTGATCGCTGCACCAGGACGAGACCCGCTTCGCGCTCCAGCGCACCGATCCGCTGGCTCAGAGCGGACTGCGTAATCCTCAACGTCGAAGCGGCGACCTCGAAGGAGCCGGACTCGCAGACGGCGCTGAGCGCCTCGAGATGCGAGGACTTGAACATAAGGTTTCCTCACGGAAGGGAAGCAAAAATGACTTCCTTTCATGTTACCGGAGTCGTACCGTCCTGGCATGACAATGGTTTGGTCCTTCGTTCCAGTTGCTCTCGTCTTCGGGATCACCCCTGGGCCCGACGTCGCACTGGCGCTGCGCAGCTCGCTCGCTCATGGCATCGCACATGGAGTGGCCGTCGCCCTCGGAGCGGCCGCAGGGTCGCTGGCGTGGGGGATCGCGGCGGCTGCGGGCGTCGCGACGTTCATCATCCGGGTCCCGGCGGCCTTCGAGATCCTCCGCTGGGCGGGAGCGATCTATCTGGGCCTCCTCGGGATGCAGGCGATCGTCACCGCAGGCGCGTGGCTCGCACCCGGGGACTCCGGGACATCGCCGGCGAGCGCGCCCGTGCCGAAGGCGTTCTGGACAGGTCTGATCGCAGATCTCCTGAACCCGAAAATGGGGATCTTCTACCTTGCAGTGATCCCGCAGTTCATCCCCGAGGACGGGCCGGTATTCGCCTGGGCGATGGTTCTCATGGCGATCGAGTTCGTCATCGCGATCATCTGCCTGTCCACGTACGCGCTACTCGCATCCTCTGCGAGAAGGCTTCTCGCCCGCGGCGCGGTCGCCACCTGGATGGAACGGATCCTCGGCGTCGTGCTCCTGGGCCTCGGAGTCCGTGTCGCCATCGGATAACTGTTTTTCGTACTCAGGGCGCGGTAGCCAGGATCGAGGGCCGAGTCCTCGAGGACGCCGTCGGCGCTCACTCGTTGAACAGGTCCGCGAGCCTCCGTCGAGTCTCGTGCGCCCACGCGCTCGTCGAGACGATCCCCAGCAGGACGATCCCGACTCCGAGTCCGGTCACCAGGGCGAACATGCCGTGACTGGCCTGGAGGAGGCTCATATTGTCCGCTCGCGCCACGGAACCGGCCAGAGCCACACCGAGCGCCACACCCACCTGCCGGGAGGCTCCCGCGATCCCCGAAGCGGCGCCCGACTGCGAGGGCGGGAGCCCCTCGACCGCCGTCGTCGAGATGGGCGGGTTGATGAAACCGAGGCCCGCGCCCGCTATCATCAGAACGACGACGAAGTACCACGTACTGGCATCCGTGCGCAGGAAGGTCAGCAGCAGACTCGACGCCGCGACGCAGGCCCCGCCGGTCACGAGCGCCGGGCGTGTTCCCCTGCTGGCGATGAGTCGGCCCGCAAGGGGTGAGCTCACGGCCAGGGCCACCGCCAACGGCAGCAGAAGGGCTCCCGTCCCCAACGGCGTGTATCCGAAGGGGCCCTGCAGGAGCAGCGAGAAGAGGAAGAGGAAGCTCCCCTGAGCGGTGGAGACCGCGACGGCGATGATCACCGCGGCGCTGAAAGGGGCCGAGCCGAAGAAGCGGATGTCGACGACCGGGTCCGTCACCCGCCTCTCGACGGCGATGAATGCGATCAGGCCCAGCATCGCCAGAACCATCAGGCCGAGTACGAGCGGCGAGTCCCAGCCCCTTTCCGGCCCCTCGATCAGGGCTCCCACCGTCCCGCCGAGGAAGGCCATGATGAGCAGCTGGCCGGCCGGATCGAGGCGGCGGGGTCTGGCCGCCCTCGACTCCGGTACGAACACCACGGTCGCCACGAGAGCCGCCGTGCAGACGGGCACATTCATCCAGAAAGTTGCCTCCCAGCCGAAGGACTCGGTGAGAAACCCTCCCAGGAGCGGACCGGACCCCAACGAGATGCCGATGACGGCGCCCCACACCCCGATGGCGCGAGCGCGTTGGGCCGGATCGGTATAGGTGGCCGAGATGATCGACAGCGCCACCGGCGTGAGCAGAACTCCTCCCACCGCCTGCAGCCCCCGCCCCACGATGAGCCAGAGGACGGAGGGTGCCAGGGCGCAGAAGGAGGACGTCACGGCGAACAGGCCCAGCCCGAGGATGAATGCCTTCTTGCGGCCGAACCGGTCCGCGAGCGACCCACTGGCCAGTAGGAGCGTGCCGAGAACGAGCGTGTAGGCGTCAACCAGCCACTGCAGCTGCGCGGCCGACGCGCCCAGGTCGGCACGGATCGAGGGCAGTGCGACATTGATGAGAGCCGCGTTCATCGAGGAGACGAAGAGGGCCGTGCAGCAGGTCAGCAGGACGATCGGCGGGCGTACGCGTCTCAGTGATGCGGTCATTTACTCGAAGGTTCCCTCTATGACGGCCCGCTGGAGCACGTGCCCCTCGATGGCCCGGAGCAGGGCCCTGTGTCGAGAGCGTGCCGGAAGATCCAACCGCGCATCCAGCACGTATACGGTGAACCGATAGGTGTGCGTCTTGCCGCGCGGTGGCTTGGGCCCGCGATAACGATGCCACCCGTAGGCCAGGCCCTGGCGTGCGGAAAGAGAATCCACCTCCTTACCATGAGGAATTGCGGCCGGGATCCTGTCCGTCGGCTCGATGTTCCAGATCAGCCAATGGGCCATGGTCCCGAACAATGGGTGGGTCACATCCTCCAGAGTCACCGCCAACGAGGCCCCGCCAGGATCCCTTCCCTCAAGAACGATCTCCGGAGACTCGTCGCGCCCGCGCCCCGTCGCGTCCTCCTGAAAACGGCCGGAACTACCAATACTACGCAACAGGGCCTTCAGCCCATTCGTATCGTCAATGCTCATGATCGGGCATCCTCGCTTTCCGCACTCGTGCTCACGCCGAATCCGCGCTCGCTCAACAGCACAATATATCTACCAACTGATCCAGGAGCTCCTTCTGCCGTTCGGCACTGATCCGAACCGGATTCGCCTGGATGGAAACGCTCACCCCGTCCCCGGGAACGATGAAGATCACGAGATCCCCACCGACCCGATCCGTCATGCGCATGTCATCGATGATCCGCCTGTCCATGAATGTGCTGCGCACGCCATCGGGAACCTCATAGGTCTCGATCGCGAGCCGTACGCACATGGCGTCCGGATCGCCCAGGTAGGGGTCGAAGAAGTATGCGAACCTACCTCCTTCCAGCACCTCCTCCACTCGCCGACGTGCCAGATTCCCGACTGTCTCCCCACCGTTCCTGCGAACCCCGACGGGAACCGTGTTCACCAAGGGGCCGACCATGCTTCCGATCTTCGGACTGGGCGGCAGGATCATCAGTGCAATTCTGTGCAATACGGATGACACAGTCAGGTACATGCAGGACAAGGCGGGGGAGGAAGCACCGACATGGAATGCTCTCTCTCCCTGCAGGGAACGGGAGCATTTTCTGCGGCGACTGCGATCTAGACGGGAACACAATGCGTCGCACGGTCGTTTGTGGGATTCCGCAATGAACGGAACGGGCGGAGAGCCGTGCCGGGCCGCGCGGCCCACCTGACGACGACCTTCCCGTCCCGTCACACGTTGTTCCCAGGTAAATCAAAGGCTTCCGGGCGCGCAATCGCCGGCGGGAGCGAGCGATGACTCGTAGAGTGAGGGAGTAAGAATGACGATGCGTCGCATTCCGCGCTCCGCCACTGTTGCCGTTGCGCGGTATTCGGCTGCCTCGCGGGACGCGGCCGCACCGCCTCACGGTAGAGCCCCTGTCTCGACACCCGGAGGAAGTCGCGTGATCTGGTTCCATCTTGTCGTCGTCCTACTATTCATCATCATCGGTGCCCGCCTCGGCGGCATCGGCATCGGCCTGGCCGGTGCGGCCGGAGTCATCGTCCTGGCCGCTACCGGTGTGCACACCTCGGCCGACGATGCTCCCTGGGAGGTCGTCGGCATCATCATGTCCGTGATCTGCACCGTCGCCGCCCTTCAGGTGGTCGGAGCCATGGACCATCTCGTCCATCTCACCGAGGTGCTGCTGCGCAGGCATCCCAGGCAGATCGTCTACCTCGCTCCATTCGTCACGTTCGTCATGTCGGTGATGTGCGGCACCGGGCATACCGCCTACTCGATCATCCCGGTCATCGTCGATGTCGCCAAGGAGCACGGCATTCGACCTTCACGGCCCCTGTCCATCGCGGTGGTCGCCTCGCAGGTGGGCGTGGCCGCCTCGCCGATCTCCGCGGCGATGGTCGCCCTCGTCATCGCGCTCGAGCCGGTGAACGTCGGCTACCTCCAGTGCCTCGCGATCGTCATCCCGACCACCTTCATCGGCTGCGCCGTCGGAGCCGTCGTCGCGGCTCGCCAGGGCTCCGAGCTCGCGGAGGACCCCGTGTACCGGGAGAGGAGGGCCAAGGGACTCATCAAGCCGAGCGCGGCGGTTGCCGATGACTACACGGCGGCGCCCGGCGCCGTGCCCGGCCTGCTCATCTTCCTCGTCTCCCTCGTCCTCGTCGTCGCCTACGCGACCCTGACCTCCAAGGAGCTCGGAATCATCGAGGATCCTCCCATGGCCTCAACGCCCGCCATCATGACTCTCATGCTGGCGACCGCGGCGATCATCTGTCTTGTCGCGAGGAGGCCGACCGGAACGATCGCGAATCAGGACACCTTCCGCTCGGGCATGACGGCCGCCGTCTGCATCCTCGGCCTGGCGTGGCTGGGGAACGCCTTCGTCAACCAGTACGGGGCGACCATCTCCGACGCGCTCTCGGGGCCGTTCCAGGCGCTGCCATGGCTGGCCGGGGTGTTCTTCTACTTCACGGCACCGCTCATGTTCTCCCACGCCGCTACCACCAAGGCGTTCATGCCGCTCATGGTGAGCCTCGGCTTGCCCGCGACGGCTCTGGTCGCCAGCTATCCCGCCGTGGCCAACTATTATCTGCTGCCGAACTATCCGACGACGGTCGCGGCCATGGAGATGGACGACACAGGCTCGACCCGTGTGGGTGGGAACGTTCTCGCCCATCCCTTCGTCATCCCGGGAACCGTCTCGATCATCGTGTGCATCGTACTGGGCTTCCTCCTCGCACCGCTGGTGCTCTGACTGCGGACTCACGTCCACCGGCTCCCGATCGTGGAGTCCTCGGACATCCCGGATGTCCCGGCCGGTCTCGCACTCGTCCCGTCGAGTACTCGGAGTATCCCCTCCGCCCCGGCGTGAGCGGCCAGCAGCGCCGGCAGGGACGCGGCGGCACCGCCCGCGCTCACCCGGCACGGCACGCCCTCGGCCCGCAGCTCGCGCCACGCCCAGGCCCCGTAGCCGATGACCAGGGGAGCGGTGAAGGCCCCGGAGACGTAACCGCCCCGGAGCAAGCACATCCCGAGATGACCGACGCCGTGCAGACCCCAGACGACCAGCGCGTTCTGGAACCATGCCGAGTGCCCACCGCTGCGTCGTCCGGCGAGCGCCGCGCCGACCCAATGGACGCCCATGAGAGCGATACCGAGGTTGACGTGGTTCTGACTCCACCCTCGTTCACGGAGCTCGGCGGGCAGCGGCACTCGGGCGGGTAGGGAACCGAGGACCCGTGCCGAGGACGCCCGGTAGGTGAGCAGCTCCTCGCCGTCGTGCACCAGGTAGCACAGCGCCAGTCCATAGGTGACCAGATCCATGCGGGTCAGCCGGCTCATGAAGCGGCCCCGATCCGGCGTCCGGACGCCAGGTAGCCCACGCCGTGGACGGCGAGACCGACGACGGGGAAGGCCGCGATCGTCCAGCGGCGGGGCCGCACCTCGATGCCGTCGGCCCGCAGCGCTGCGTTGGCGAAGAGCCAGAAGGGCAGTACCACGGGAAGCGCAGTGGCCGCTCCGCTCGTGTAGCGGCGAGCCGTCAGAGCCGAGGCGAGGTGGATGAGGGCGTGCATGCCGTAGCCGTAGAGCATCGCCTGGTAGAAGGGCGAGCGCCCGCGAGTGCGGTAGCCGTCGATGGAGGCGGCCGCCATGAGCGCCCCCACGAGGGTGAGGGCGATATCCGTCTGGTCCCGCGAGACGCCGTGAGCGCGCACGTCCGCGGGCATGAAGGGCAGTGCGCCGGTGAAGGGGTGGGGGCGGCCCGGCATGGTCACGTACTCCTCGAGATCGTGGATGAGCCAGGAGAAGAAGAGCCCCCCGGTCGCCAAATCCAGTCTGTTCACCTTATCCACGGTCTCCTCCACAGCTCCGCTACTGATGGTTGCACAATTGATACTAGCGCGTCCCCGGCCGCTTTGGAAGAATCCGCTGCGGATCGACCTGAGTGACCGAATGATGAGGAGGCGGCGGTGCCTGCGAACGGCAGACGACGCGGCGGGCGTCCACGGGACGCATCGGTGGATGTCAGGGTGCTGCGCGAGACCTTCGGCCTGCTCGCCGACAAGGGGTTCCGCGGTCTGCGCATCGACGAGGTCGCCCGGCGCTCGGGTGTGCCCAAGTCGACGATCTACCGTCGGTGGCCGTCCCTGGTCGATCTGGCGGTCGACGCGGTCGATACCGCCATGGGTTCGCGCGAGTGCGAGCCGGGGGAGGATCCGCTGGCGGACCTCAGTGCCATCATCGTCCGGGCCCATGCCTTCTTCACCACCTCACCGCTATCCGGCAGCCTGCCCCAGATCGCTCTGGGGCTCATCGGGCACCCCGAGGCTCAGGCCGCCTACCGTGACCGCATCATCGCCCCACTGCGCAATGGTGCGATCGATGCCGTGACCAGGGCCGCGGCCGCGGGCCGATGGCAGGGCCCCGACCCCACGACCAGCGTCGACATGATGATCGGCGCCATCGTTTACCGGTTCAACTACCTCGGTCACGCGGCGGACCTGGACGAGGCGTTCGAGGTGGCGGAGGCCGTGGCCCGCCGCCCGCTGCCCCGGCCCGAGGCGACGCGGTGAACGCATGGGGACGCGCGACGACGATGACGAGCGACTCACGCCGACGGACGGCCCCGTCGGCCACCGGAACGAGCGCTAGCGAGAGGCCCTCGACGCGCGCCGGCGGCGGACCTCGTCGAGAACCGTCCGCGCCGCGGCGTCCGGTCGGACGAGACTCGTATCGATCACGAGGCGGTCTCGTTCCCAGCGCTCGTAATCACGATCGATGACCTCCCGCCACCGCGGGTTCGTGATGCCGACGACATCGATCTCCCGCGTCTCAAGACGGCGCCGATGCTCGATGACGTCCGAGCAGACGAGTTCGACCTCGATGACCAGCGCCCGGGCCCGGTCGCCGACGGCGAGCCAGGCGTCGCGAGTGGTGGCGATGGGATTCACGCACTCCACGACGACATCGAGGCCGAGGTCGAGCTGATCGGAGGCGAGCTCGTATCCGATGACGTATCCCTCGTCCCCCCGGGGCAGCCCGGAACGGCCCTCACCGCGAAGGATGGCGCCCTCGATCGTGTCGATGCGGAGGTACGCGGCCCGCATCTCGCGTGCCGCCGGACGGCCGATAGTGGTCTTGCCCGTCGCGGGCAGGCCTCCGATCACGACGAGCGCAGGAGGCCCCATGAGTTCTTCCACACCGGAATGATATTCGTGGGCGGTGCGGAGCGCTCCGCTCCGCACCGATGCCGTTCGGGGGGCCTCAGCTCCAGACCCCTGAGGAGCCGCGACGATACGAGCCGAGCAGGTGGGTGTCGACGATCCCGATGGCCTCCATGAGCGCGAAGCAGGTAGTGGGCCCCACGAACCGGAAGCCCCGCAGCTTGAGATCCTTGGCCAGCGCCGTCGATTCGGCTGAGCGTGCGGGGACGTCGGCGGCGCAGCGGGGCTCGGGCGTGCGAGCGGGCCGGTAGGACCACACCAGGCCGGCCAGCCCGCCGACCGCGGCGTCCTCGCGGAGCGCGACGGTGGCGCGCGCATTGGTCAGGGCGGCCAGGATCTTGGCCCGGTTGCGCACGATGGACGCATCGGCCAGCAGCCGGGTCATATCATCGTCGTCGAAGGCGGCGACGGCGTCCGGATCGAAGTTCGCGAAGGCCTCGCGGAAGGCGGGACGCTTGCGCAGGATCGTGGCCCACGACAGGCCGGACTGGAAGGCCTCCAGGCTCAGCCGCTCGAAGACACCGCGCTCGTCGCGCACCGGCATGCCCCATTCGGTGTCGTAGTACTCCCGCAGGAGCGGATCCGATGCGGCCCACCGGGGCCGGGCGAGCCCGTCCCCGCACACGACGAGATCGGGGGAGTCTGGAACCGCGGGCGCGTCGGACATGACACGAGTGTCCCACCGCACCCGGCACCGCGCGCGGCCCGGTGAGCCGGGTCTGGGAGGATCGAGGCATGACCGCTCCCGCTCCCACTCCGACCGACGCCCTTCCCGACATCGTGGATCTCAGGCTGGTCGTCACCGATATGGATGGCTCCCTGCTCGATGTCGAGGGGCGTCTTCCACCCCGTTTCGGCACCGTCCTGACACGCATGCGCGAGAACGATGTCGCCTTCGTACCGGCCTCGGGCCGCCAGCTCGACAATCTCAGGACCGTCTTCGGCGCCGCGATCGCCGACAGCCCGGTGATCGCGGAGAACGGCACGGTCGTCGTCCAGGGCGGCACCGAGATCCACCGCGAGACCATCGCCCGCCCGGACGCCGTCGCCGCAGTGCGCACGACTCGCGCCCTGCGGGAGCGGGGACTCGACGTCGGATCCGTGATCGCCACCAGGGACCGCGCCTATGTCGACCGCATTGACGAACGGTTCGTTCGTCAATGCGCCCTCTACTACACGGCTCTGGAACCGGTCGCGGACCTGCTCGACCTCCCGCTGGACAACGTCATCAAGATCGCCGTCTACACCTTCGGCGACGCCGAGTCCGAGTGCCGCGACCCTCTGGCGGCGGCCGTGCCCGACGTGCAGGTGGTGGTCTCGGGCGCGCACTGGGTCGACATAATGGCCCCATCCGCCTCCAAGGGCCGAGCGCTGGCCGCGATACAGGAGCGACTGGGCGTCGGCCCGGCGCAGACCGCGGTCTTCGGGGACTACCTCAACGATGCAGAGCTGTACGACCACGCCGATCTGTCGTTCGCCATGGCCAATGCTCACCCCGACATCCTCGCCCGCGCCCGCTACATCGCCCCGGGCAACGCGGACGACGGCGTGCTGCACACCATTGAGGTTCTTCTGGATCGCCTGCCGGCACGCTGAGTGCGCGGCCCGCACCCGGGTGGTGGGCGCATCCTCAACGGCTGTCGCCGTCGAGGATGCGCTCGATGTCGATGTCGCTCGGCGCCGCGCGCAGGGCATCGAGCCGACGGCGCTCCTTCTTCGTGGGCCGACCCGCACCCCGATCCCGGATGATGGCCGCCGGCGCGTCCATGGGGGAGGGGCGCGGGGCGGAGACATCGGTGTAGGAGGCGCGCGCGATCGGCGCCCCGACGCGCTTGAGCAGAATGCGTCCGACGATGAGATGCCGGTCGAATCCATCGACCCGGTAGCGGACCTCGTCACCGACCGTCACATGCTGCGCGGGCTTGGCCGGCTCCCCGTTGATGCGCACGTGCCCGGCACGGCACGCGGCCGTCGCCGCGGAGCGCGTCTTGACCTGACGCACGCTCCACAGCCACACGTCGATTCTCGCCGAGACGGGCCCGTCGCCGTCGGTCCCGTCGATGCCCCGGGGCGCCCGCTCGCCCCGCTGCCGCCTGGTACCCATGATCCGATCCTAGCGGCGACGCCGGCTCCGACGACGTCGTCCGTTCCGGCGTCCTATTGCCGGGCCCCGTCCGGCGCGCGTCACCAGGCCCGCCCCGATCAGGGCGATTCCGATGATCGACGCCAGACGGTAGACGGGTCCGGTCCGTAAGACATCCGCGGTGCTTCGGGCGGTGCCGGTCACCCGCTCCAGAACCGACGGAGCGCCATCGCCACCCGCGGCGCAGTCTGTCAAGGTGACGCGCAGCGCATCGACATCGGCCTGAGGAGGGCCCAGTCCGTAAGCAGCGGCAACCGAGACGAAGCGGGCGGCGTAGGCGCATCTGTAGGAGTCGTCGGGGGGCCACCAGCCCGGGCCGGCGCCGGCGTCCCATGAACCCGTCTCGGTCGAGCCCGCCGGGCAGGTCGCCGGGCCGCAGGCCGACTTGGCCTGATTCGCCCTCCCATCGACCGCCAGCAGGTTGAGCGGGTCGTTGGCCACCAGGAGGCGCGTACGCTCGTCCCACGCCCAGGCGCCGTGCGCGTAAAGATAGTTCAGAGGCACCACGTGGTCGATCTGCACGGCCTCGGAGGTGCCCTGCCCGCGCTGGAAGGCGATGACGGATCCCGTATAGGGATCGTGAAGCGTCCCGGACCACACCGTGGCGTCGGGGCACCCCGACGCGCCCTGTCCGACTCCCCCGTCGCGGTCCTGGACGCCATCGGCACGCGAGTAGTCCACATCATCGAGGTCCCGCGCCAGGATCTCGTTGCGAGTATCGCAGCCGTCTCCATCGACGTCCTCCCACGCCTGGCCGAACCAGCCCGTGCGCGACCCGCCCTCGGCCCAGGAGACGGCGGCCGGGGCGTCCGGCGGGAGCGACTCCAGGGCGGCCAGCGCCTCCTGGGCGCTCAGGACCTGGTCCCCGCGGGCGTCCCATTGCTCGGACGGGACGGGACTCGCCGCCAGAGCCGTTGCGAGGACAAGAGCGGCGCCGAAAGCGTGCAGCGTCGAAGTGGGCATATCAGCAGGTCGGGACGACGATCGGGCCGGACGAGCCGAGCGGCTGGGTTCGCATACGCTCAGGCTACGCGGCCCGCCGCCCCGCCCGCGTGCCCGTCCACAGGCCGCGGCCGAGAACCGGGCGCGCTCGGCAGCTGTGCACGAACCGTCGGACGGCGCTCCACTGAGCGCTCACCCCTCCAGCCGCCCGGCGGCCGCGTCATCGATGTACCAGGTGGTGGTCAGTCCGCGTGCGCACGACGCCGGGGCCCTCACCGCGTCGGGTTCTCCCAGACCGGCGTGAACCGCCCGCGCCTTCCCCTCGCCGCTCGCGGCCAGCATGATGCACCGAGCCCGGTGCAGCGCGTCGAAGGTCAGCGAGACCCGCTCGGGCGGAGGCTTGGGAGACGAGCGCACCGCGACGACATCGGCCCCGATCACCCGGGCGGCCGGGTGCCCGGGGAAGAGGGAGCAGACGTGGGCATCCGGCCCGACGCCCAGGTGCACGACATCGAAGGAGGCCCCCTCGGGACCGGCCGCGACGAGCTCCGCGGCCAGACGCGCGGCGGCGTCCTCGACCCCGATGCCCTCCTCGGGGCCGCTCAGGCGGTGGACATTGCCCTCGGGCACGCCGGCCCTCACCAGATCCGCCGCCAGCAGGTCGTTGCGGTCGGTGAGACCGGCGGCGACGAAGCGCTCGTCGCCGAACCACAGGTGAATGCTCTCCAGCCCCTCCCCGGGGCCGATCCCCGCCGCGCCGAGAGCGGCGGGCAGCACGCGCGCCAGCGCGACGCCGGCTGAGCCGCCGGTCAGGGCGAGATGCCCCGAGCCGCGCTCGGCCACCGCCTCGGCGAGAAGCGCCGATGTGCGCGCGGCCGCCAGAGCGCAGGCCTCGTCGAAGGAGGGGCGGCGCACCACGCCCGCGGCCGGCAGGGAGACGGCCCTCTCCTCGATCGGGTCGACGGTGCTCACGAACGGGCCTTCCCGGATGCGCGGCGGCACTCGGCGGCGAAGGAGGCCAGAACCTCCTCGAAGACGAGATCGGGAGTGAGCCGTCGCAGCTCCTCGTTCATCGTTGTGATCGGTTCGCGCCTGGGCATGGTGACCAGCTGCGGGGCGCCGCCCCCGGGGCGGGTGATGGTGACCCGCTCCTGATCCGTGCGGGCGATCACGACCTCGCCGGCGGGCGTCGTCACGGTGATCGAGGAGATGCCGCTGAAGCCGGGGACATCGACGCGCTCGACCACGGCCCCGGTGCGCAGTGCCAGCCACTGGGTCATGAGCGCCATGGAGGCGTTCTCCGGCTCCCCGGCGATGACCAGGCCCCCTACCGAGCCCTCTCGCAGGATGGGGTCGAGGATCGAGGCGACCATGGCCCGCCACAGCGTGATCCGCGTCCAGGCCAAGTCGATATCGCCCCGGGTGAAGGACGGCGCGAGCGCCTCGAGCGCCGTCACCGGATGCGCGAGCGCCGGGGTGTTGGTGATGCGGGTGGAGGCCAGCCGCCCGAGCGGGCTCCTCGACGGGCACTCGGGCGGCTCAGTCGGCCACCAGGCCACGACCGGGACGTCGGGCAGCAGGAAGGGGACGACGAGCGTGTCGGTGTGCTCGGCGGCCTCGCCCCAGGGGAGCAGAACCAGTGTCTCACCGGCTCCGGCGTCGTGACCGACCCGGATCTCGGCATCGAGGTGCCCGGGCAGCTCGGGTGCGACGTGCCCGTCGTGCGAGCGGGCCCCGGCCGCCGCCTCATCGCCCTCATCGGGTCGCACCACTGCGACGATTCGGCACGGATGATCCCTGCTCGCCCCGTGCGCGGCGGCGAGCGCCTCCTCCAGGCCCCAGCGATCGGTGTCGATGAGGAGAGTCAGCACGTGCGAGCCGCCCGCGAGGCCCTCCTCGGCGAGGAGCCTCGAGACGATGCCGTCGGTGGTCGTGGCGGTGAGAGTGGTGATCATGAACGCCTCCAGGTGCGGCCGTCGCGAGCGAGGAGCCGGTGAGCCGACTCGGGGCCCCAGGAACCGGGGCGGTAGCCGTCGGGGGCGCCCGATGCGGCCCAGCGCTCGATGATGGGATCGAGGATCCGCCAGGACAGGTCGACTTCCCGCTGCTGGGGGAACAGCGGCGCGTCGCCGAGCAGGGCGTCGAGGATCAGCCGCTCGTACGCCTCGGGGGACTCCTCATTGAAGGTGCGCCCGTAGCCGAAGTCCATGGACACGTCGCGCAGCTCGATATGGGTGCCCGGAACCTTGGAGGCCAGCCGCAGGGTGATGCCCTCATCGGGCTGAATCCGCAGGACGATCGCGTTGGCGCCCACCCCGGCGGTGGAGGCGTCGTCGAAGGGCAGGAAGGGCGGCCTCCTGAAGACGACGGCGACCTCGGTGACGCGACGGGCCAGCCGCTTGCCGGTGCGCAGATAGAAGGGCACGCCCGCCCAGCGCCGGTTGGCGATCTCCAGCCGGACCGCCGCGAAGGTCTCGGTGCGCGTGTCGGGGGCGACGCCGTCCTCGTCGAGATAGCCCTTCACGGGCACGCCGCCCTGGAACCCGGCGTCGTAGCGCCCGCGCGCGGTGGTGGAGCCCAGATCGAGCACGCCGTGGCGCTCGAGGCGCACGGCCGCCAGGACCTTCTCCTTCTCCGCGCGCACGGCCGGAGCCGTCATGGCGATCGGCTCCTCCATGGCGGTCAGCGCCAGCAGCTGGAGCAGGTGGTTCTGGATGACGTCGCGGGCCGAGCCGATGGTGTCGTAGTAGCCCGCACGGGTCCCGATACCGATGTCCTCGGCCATGGTGATCTGGACGTGGTCGACGTAGCGCTGGTTCCACAACGGCTCGAGCATGGTGTTGGCGAAGCGCAGCGCCAGGATGTTCTGGACGGTCTCCTTGCCGAGATAGTGATCGACGCGGAAGACGTCGTCGGGGCGCACGATCCCGCCCACCAGGGCATCCAGCTCACGAGCGGACTCGCGGTCGTGGCCGAAGGGCTTCTCGATGACCACGCGACGCCAGGAGCCCGGCGACTCGTCGACCAGTCCCGAGGCGGCGATGCGCTGGGTGACCGCCGGGAACCATCCCGGCGGGATCGACAGGTAGAAGGCGCGGTTGCCGCTCGTGCCGCGCGTGGCGTCCAGGTCCGTCACGACGCCGGTCAGTCGGGCGTAGGCGCCGTCGTCCTCGAAGGAGGAGAACTCCACGAAGCGCATGCCGTCGGCGAGCTGGTCCCAGATGGCCTGGTGCCACGGCGTGCGGGCGCCGGCCCGCACGGCCTTCTCCACGTAGACCCGCAGGTCGTCGTCGCTCCAGGAGCGCCGCCCCAGGCCCACCAGGGAGAAGCTCGGCGAGAGCAGGCCGCGATTGGCCAGGTCGTAGATGGCCGGCAGCAGCTTGTGGCGCGCCAGATCGCCGGTGATGCCGAACATGACGAGCACGCAGGGATCGGCGATCCGGGGCATTCGCAGGTCGCGAGGATCCAGCAGGGGGTTGGAACCGGCGGCCGGTGCGACGCGACCGGGTGTCGGGGTGGAGGAATCGTCCACGAGTACCTTCCTCTGACGGTGTGCGTCCCGGACAGGATGCGAGCACCACTAAAGCATCGGGCACCCGGTGGGACAAGAACTCCACCCGGCCCGGGCGCGCCCTGCTCTTCTCGCGGGCCCTGCGGTACGCTCCTTCCCGGATCCATTCGCGCAACCATGGTCGCCCGCCGGTCTCGATGCGGGCGGGGAAGGCACGACATGAGCGACTTCGTCCCGGCTTCCTCCAGTGCCGACATCGGCGTCTACGGGCTGGGGGTGATGGGGGCGAATCTCGCCCGCAACCTGGTCCGTCATGCGCACGCCGTGGCCGTGTTCAACCGCACCGCGGCTCGCACCGAGCGTCTCATGGAGCGTTATGGGGCGGAGGGCGATTTCGTGCCGGCGACTCGCCTGGAGGACTTCGTCGCCTCCCTGAGGCGCCCGCGCGTCGTCATCATCATGGTTCAGGCGGGCGCGGCCACCGAGGCGGTCATCGACCAGCTGCGCCGGCTCCTCGAGCCCGGGGACATCATCGTCGACGCCGGCAACACCTTCTACAAGGACACTCAGCGCCGTGAGGCGGAGCTGAGCGGGGCCGGCATCCACTTCGTGGGCATGGGCGTGTCCGGAGGGGAGGAGGGCGCCCTGCACGGCCCGTCCATCATGCCCGGGGGTACGAAGGAGTCCTACGACCGGCTCGGTCCCATGCTCGAGTCCATCTCCGCCCATGTGGACGGCGTTCCCTGCTGCACGCACGTGGGACCCGACGGCGCCGGCCATTTCGTCAAGATGGTCCACAACGGCATCGAGTACGCCGACATGCAGCTCATCGCCGAGGCCTACAGCCTGCTGCGGCATGTCGCAGGACTGGGCGTGCCGAGAATCGCCGAGGTGTTCCGCTCCTGGAAGAGCTCCGAACTCGACTCGTACCTCATCGACATCACCACCGAGGTCCTCGACCGCCTCGACCCCGCGACCGGTGAGCCCTTCGTCGACGTCGTCGTCGATGCCGCCGGTCAGAAGGGCACCGGCGTATGGACCACCCAGACCGCCCTCGAGCTCGGGACGGCGGTCCCCGCGATCGCGGAGGCGACCTTCGCGCGGGCCGTCTCCTCCTCGGAGGCCGCCCGCGGAGCCGTGCGCGCCGCCGACCTGGACGCCGGGGCGCGGAGGACCGGATCTTTCTCGACTCTCACGTCCGATCACGACCGCACCGTCTTCATCGAGTCGGTCAGGCAGGCCCTGTACGGGTCGAAGATCGCCGCGTACGCGCAGGGCTTCGACGAGATCGCCACCGCCAGCGCCGAGAACGGCTGGAACGTGGATCTGGGCGCGATGGCGCGCATCTGGCGCGGTGGCTGCATCATCCGCGCCCGCTTCCTGGACGACATCACCCGCGCCTACGAGGAGGACCATGAGCCGGCCAGCCTGCTGACGGCGCCCGTCTTCGCCCGCGCTCTGGAGACTGCGCTGCCCGCCTGGCGCGAGGTCGTGGCGACGTCCGCCCTGGCGGGCGTCGCGGCTCCTGCCTTCGCCTCCTCACTGGCGTACATCGATCAGCTCCGCGCGCCGCGGCTGCCGGCCGCCCTCATCCAGGGGCAGCGCGACTTCTTCGGCTCCCACACCTACCACCGTGTCGACGATCCCGAGGGGGTGTATCACGTCCTGTGGGCCCAGGACGGCCGCCCCGAGGAGAAATGGGACTGAGACCGATTCCGCCCTCCCGCCGTGAACGCCGTGCGACCGCCGCGGGAGGGCGCGGCTGTGCGACATCGACGCCGTCGGAAGCCTCGGATGAGTCCCGGTGGTTGTTCCGCGCCGCTTGCGGGAGTAGTTTTGCTCGGTACGCGCCATGATGTCCTGACACGTGCCCTGAGCGTACGAAGGCGCGACTACGTTGCCAGTAGTGCGCGCTGCGAAGGTATGGTGTGACCACGCCGGCGCGACCCGCGCCGCCCGACCCGAGGGGAACAGATGCCGAGCACGCCGATCGAGCCGGATCCCAGCACGACCCAGTCCTTCGGTGCCATGGATTTCAGTGCTGATCCGGCCGCACCGCTTATGGGGCTGTCCCAGCAGGATCGTTCTGCGATTTCAGCCCTGCCTGCTGGAACGGCCTTGCTGTTAGTACAGCAGGGCCCGACCACCGGTGCTCGTTTTCTGCTCGATGCCTCCGAGACGACCGTGGGACGCCATCCGCGCGCGGATATCTTCCTGGACGATGTCACGGTCTCGCGCAAGCACGCGATCTTCCTCGCGCTGCCGGAGGGCGGCTTCGCCGTGCGCGATTCGGGCTCTCTCAACGGCACTTACGTCAATCGGCAGCGCGTCGAGCAGGCTGCTCTGCGTCGCGGTGACGAGGTCCAGATCGGTAAATACCGTATGACCTACCACCCAGGTCCTGTTGCAGGTGCGGCGGCGCAGTGAGCGCTGTCCCTGCACGCCGTCGTCCCGCTAAGCGCGAAGAGGCCGACGACGCCGAGGTCGGTCCCTGGCCTCGGGATGTCTCCCGTGAGCCGGAGATGAAGATCTCCGAGGTCGTTGACCGGCTCAAGACGGAGTTCCCTGCCTTGTCCCTGTCGAAGGTGCGCTACCTCGAGGGGGAGGGGCTCATCTCCCCTTACCGGGTGGGCAACGGTTATCGTCGTTATTCCAAGGCCGATGTGGAGCGTCTGCGCTATGCGCTCACGGCTCAGCGCGACGAATACCTACCGTTGTCGGTCATTCGGCAGCGACTGGCCGAACTGGATGCCTCGCCCCAAGCTCCTGAGCCCGCTCCAATCCCGCGCGTGGTGGCGGCAGGCGGTCATGCGGTGATAGGCACCAGTCTGGATGCTGAATCACTCGCCCACCATGCCGGCGCATCCATGGCCCAGCTCGAGGAGCTGGTGGTCATCGGCGTCGTGGCGCCCGACGCCCACGGTCGTTTCGATGCACGGGCCCTGGGCACGGTATCGCTCGCACTGCGCGCGCACCGGCTCGGCATCCCGTTGCGCAACCTTCGTGCGGTGCGGACCGCGGCTGAGCGCGAGGCCGACGTTGTCGACTCGGCTGTTCGATACAAGCGAGTGCGTTCAAGCACGGCCGCGGAGGATGCCGCCTCTGAGCTTGCCGGCGTACTTGCCGAGTTGCACGGGGCGCTGCTGCATCAGGCGGTCTCGGCGCTGGGCTGACGCCTGCGCCAGGGTGCGGAATTGAGCTGCTCGAGGTTCGGCTTTCGTTTCCCGGACACGGCGTCTGCGTCCCCGTAGATTTGGGTCCGTGAGCACCATGACACTGATGAGCGTCCGCTCCACAACATCTCAGAAGGGTTTGGTCGCCATCCTCGTGGAGGATGGCGGCCCCGCGGTGGTCGCCGTTCCGGTCAACCCCCGTGAGGGCCTGCTGCTCAGTGCCGGCGAATCGGCCCGCACTCCTACCTGGACCGCTCTAGTGGACCAGGTCTGTCGAACCCTGGGGGGTGAGATCGACGCTGTTGAGCTCGATGTTGATGCCGATGCCGCGCTGTGCGCTCGTGTGCTGCTCTCTCAGGGCGGAACGGCGCACCAGGTACCGTGCGCCCCTGCAGAGGCATTGGTTATTGCGCAGTGCCTCGAGCGCCCCATCGCAGCAAGTGACAAACTCCTGCAGCTGCGCGGGCTGGCGCTGGATGCGCAGGAGCTCAGCCTGCGATTCGCGCGGTGGAGGGAGGAATTGGCCACGATGGCGGCCGATGAGGCGGCATCCTCCACCTGAGCCCACGATGCGCGGGACGAGAGTCATGCGCGCAGTTCTATGTGACGTGCCACACTATTTGATTCTCGACCTGCCATGAGGTTTCCTTGGCATCGGGCCGCAAACCACCGTCGAGTCCAGGGGAATCTTGACCTCATCTTGAGATTGAGACATCGTCGACAGGCAGATGCGGCGTGCCCTTCATTGAGCCCCGGGGGCACCGGCCTTATCGTGGTTCCTGGTCGGGCGGACCCGCCCGAATCCCAGCAGCACGGGGCGTGTGTGTCACTACGTACGCCCCCATTCCGACAGGAGCAGGTCAGTTGAGCGCCAACGAAGCCAGTCTTCACGCCCCGGTACCCCAACGTGGTCAAGGGATGCTCTTCGGCGACCCGCTCCCCGAGCTCGACATCAATGCCGGCTACCGAGGGCCGATCGCCTGCCGAGCCGCCGGCATCACCTACCGTCAGTTGGACTACTGGGCCCGCACCGGATTGGTCGAGCCCTCCATCCGGGGCGCCAAGGGTTCCGGATCCCAGCGCCTGTACGCTTTTCGTGACATTCTGCTGCTCAAGATCGTGAAGCGGTTGCTCGACACCGGCGTCTCCCTGCAGCAGATCCGCACCGCCGTCAATGCGCTTCATCAACGCGGCGTGGAAGACCTGACATCAATGACGCTGATGAGCGACGGGGCATCCGTATACGAGTGCACCAGCACCGACGAGGTCATCGATCTCGTTCAGGGAGGCCAAGGCGTTTTCGGCATCGCTGTGGGCCGTGTCTGGCATGAGGTCGAAGGCTCTCTTGCCGAACTGCCGGTCGATCACGCGAATGAGAATCCCATGGTTGAGGATGAGCTGGCCAAGCGACGTGCCGCCAAGCGCCGGCTCGGGTGAGTGAGGGGCCGGAGCAGCATGCATACATAGAACATAGCTCGGCGCATGTGGGTGCGGGTGGTGCAGACGTCAGTACGTCTGCACCACCCGCACCCACATGCGCCGACATGCAGCGCCAGGACGATTCAGGCGGTTCGATGCCCGAGAACGTAGGTGCGGCTGTGACCATCGCTGAGATCGGTGAGCGTCACTCGCACTAAGCCGGATTCGTCCGCCTCGTAGCGCTCCTCCATCTGCGGACCGCCGCCCGTGCGTCTCACGGGTATTGAGGAGAGGTCCTCGATATCGCGCAAAGAGGCATCGAAGGGGAACAGGACATCCTCATAGGGCGCGAGCTCACCGCGCGGCTCGCCGTCGTCATCAACGCCTGCGCACTCCACGAAACGGTAGCGACCGACGTTGTGGACCGCTTGATATCGGCGCGTCGCCACAGTGGCGCTGACTCCGCCGCCTTTCTGTACAGAATCCTCGGTCAGGATCGCGTCGAAGGAGGTGCGGGTACCACCATCAGCCTCTCGGAAAACCCCGAAGCCGCGCGAGAGCCGATCCGTCAGCCGGACATCGGCATCACGGTCGGCGGCGATAGCCAGACCGATCGCGGTAGAGGCCCCCGGATAGGGGGAGCGGTGAACACGGCGACCGAATTGCTCGCGCAGCATCCTCGGCACCAGCGGCAGGCCTGAGGCACCCCCCACAAGGTAGATGCCGGCGATCTCGGTGAGATCCGGGCCGCCGTCCTCAAGCCTGCCGACCAAGGGCGCCATCACGTCCACACTGCGCTGGATCAAAGGCGTCGTTACTTCATAGAGGTCGGCTACGGGCAGTACAACATCATGATCGAGCACAGGGATGACCATGCGTCGCGACTGCGGCGCCAAGGCCTCCTTGACTCCACGGCACTGATCGAGCAGATCGCCGAGCTGGGTCGCACTCAAAGCGGTCTCGTCCACAGACGCGTGCGACAGTGCCAGCTGAGCCAGAAGGAGATCGACGTCGTCGCCTCCGAGATCGCCCAGCCCGCGCGAGGCCAGCACCTCGTGCGCAGCGCCGTTGACATCCACCAGAGAGGTGTCGAAAGTCCCGCCCCCCAGGTCGTAAACCAAGACGCGCGTGCGTCGAGACGACACGGTGGACGCCTTGCGGTGCGTGTATTCGAAACCGGCGGCGCTGGGCTCGTTGAGCATAGCGGTCACGTGGAAACCCGCAGCCCGGAAGGCGTCGAGCGTGAGCAGGCGCTGCGCTCCGTACGCGTGCGCGGGCACCGCGACCACGACATTCGCATCCTCGCCACCCGGGTCGGCGCCGTCCAGCACTCCGGAATTGGCCAACTGCTCACGCAGATCGGTGAGAAAGGAGATGAGCACGTCGCCGATGCTCAGCGTACGATCACCGAGCACCACCGTGCTCGACGCGCTCACCGATGGCGCCGCCAGAGCGCGTTTGAGGCTGCGCAGAAGCGGTGCACCCTGCCGAGCGGCCTGACGCGCGCGGAAACCGTGCACCAGACCATCCTCGGTCAGCGCGGTCAAAGACGGGTAGTAGTCATGGGAGTCACCGTTCGTATCGGTGAAGGACAGGACAGGATAGTTACCTCGGTCGGCGCGGGCGACGACCGTTCTGGTCGTGCCCAGGTCGATGCCGAGGTCCAGGTGAGAGGGGGCCGTAGTACGCGTAGTACGGCCTTTCCGGGGCTTGGAAGAACGCTTGCTTCCACTTCGGGCTGCCATGGACCGACCATATCGTTGCTGCCTCGATATAACACTCAGGGCACGCTGAGGATCGGCCTCATGTTACTTCGCCGATGGCGAGCGGGTACTGCACGGCTCTGCGGGGCAGCAGGTGAACAGTTGGTGAACAGTCGGAATCTCGCTGTCAGGCGCGGTCGGCCGCTGGTAACAATGTGAGCGGGCCGCATTCATACGGCCCGGATCTCGCAACTCGATCGGCGGCATCAGCCGCCCCGGGACCCCGATCCGCTACCTGGCCGAGAAATGATATGAGTACAACCCTCTTCGTCGTGGTGGTCGTCGTCATTACGGCGCTGGTCTTCGACTTCACCAACGGATTCCACGACTCCTCCAACGCCATGGCGACCTCCGTCGCCACCGGGGCCTTCACCCCCAAGCGCGCTGTTCTGGTCGCGGCCGTCCTGAACGTCATCGGCGCCCTGCTCTCCACAGAGGTCGCCAAGACGATTTCTCATGGCATGTTCAACGATGCACTCATCGAGGCCGCGCCCGCGATGGTCTTCGCGGGCCTCGCCGGAGCAATCCTGTGGAATCTGGCAACATGGCTCTTCGGACTGCCGTCGTCCTCATCGCACGCGCTTTTCGGCGGACTGATCGGCGCCGTCATCATGGCCGCTGGCATCCAGGGCGTCCACTGGGGCACGGTGATTTCGAAGATCATCCTGCCCGCACTCATCGCCCCGTGCGTGGCCGGAACGGCATCTGCTCTTGCCACCTGGATCGCCTATCGCATCGCACGCCCCACGGATCGCTTCAGTCAAAAGATTTTCCGCAATGGTCAGCGGATCTCCGCATCAATGGTGGCTCTGGCCCATGGCACATCGGACGGTCAGAAAACCATGGGCGTCATCACTCTGGTCCTGATCGCCGCCGGATACCAGGAAGCGGGAACCGGCCCCCACTGGTGGGTGATCGGCGCGGCGGGGCTGGCCATCGGTCTGGGAACCTACTCCGGAGGCTGGCGAATCATGCGGACGATGGGCAAAGGACTGGTCCACATCGACCCGCCGCAGGGCTTTGCCTCTGAAACGACCTCGACAGTAGCCATCCTCGCCTCTTCTCATCTTGGCTTCGCCCTGTCGACCACGCATATCTGCACCGGTTCAATCCTCGGCACCGGAGTCGGACGAGGAACGAAGGTGTCCTGGGGGACGTTCGGAAGGATGGGCATCGCCTGGCTCGTCACGCTGCCCTGCGCCGCGGTGGTGGGCGCAGTGACCTCTCTGATCGCCGTCAAGGGCGGCGTGCTCGGCACGATCGCCGTCATCGTCCTTCTCCTGGTCGGAGCCTGGCTCATCATTCGACAGGCCGGCCATAACCGAGTCGACTTCTCCAACGTCAACGATGCGGACTCAGTCGTCGTGGCCAAGCAGGCCGACCCCGAACTCGGACGCGCCCCCAAGACCCTGAGCGAGGTCAAGAACGAGCTTGTCGTTGGCACGACTGCGGCCGCCCAGGCCTCGCCGCAGAAGGAGAGCATCTGATGAGCATTGACTGGGCCTCCCTCGCGCTGGTCACGGTCGTGACCGTACTCGGAACCAGCTTCATCCTGGCCATCGTCTCCTCGGCGGCTCGCATGCTCGACGAAGCTCATCTCAAGCGGCTTGCCGGAGAGGTCAAGGGCCTGCACGCCGCCGAGGCAGCAGCCGGTTTCTTCCTGGCGCTGGCCCTGGGAATCATGCTGTTCGGCCTGTGGCTCATGATCCCCTACCACTGAGGATCGACCACCGCCCTCAGAGCCCGACACTCCGGCCTCTGCCGCTCACGGTGGAGGATGTCTTGGAATGTCATGGCATGTCATGGCGCTCCGAGGGAGAGTGCGCTTCCCCGATCCGCACGGTCTGCAGAGGCAGCGACAAGTCGGAGTACGCGTAGTTGACTGAAACTTGGGTACCTCAGCTCGCGGTTGCGGGACGATCTCTCCGGCGGTAGCGTGCAAACCGTCTGACGCAAGGTCTGGCCGCCCGGAACTCACGATTGTCTCCCACGCGTGTCGCCTCCTCTGAGCTCATCGTCGAGCGCCCAGGCCCCGGAGAAAGGACGTCCGGGTGGTCATGGATCACTCCCGAATGGCGAAAGATATCCTGACATATGTCGGTGGGCCGGGGAACATCGATGCCGCAGCGCACTGCGCCACCAGGCTGCGCCTCGTCCTGAACGACGTGAGAAGGGTTGACCAGAAGGCTCTTGACAAGGATCCCGATCTCAAAGGGACTTTCACCGCGGGTGGCATGTTTCAGATCATTGTCGGCCCCGGCGATGTGGATTTCGTTTTCTCTGAGATGGTCGCTAAAGGCGACGTCAAAGAGGTCTCAAAGGATGAAGCGAGAGAGGCGGGCGCCAAGAAGGGGAATCCAGCATCCATACTCATCAAGACTATCGCAGACATCTTCGTCCCTATCCTACCGGCACTGATTGCCGGTGGGATGATGATGGCCCTCAATAATGTCTTGACGGCGGAGGGCCTGTTCGGAAGTCAATCCTTGGTCCAGCGCTGGCCCCGCTTGGGCGACTACGCAAATTTGATCAATATGATCTCGTCGGGCGCATTTGCGTTCTTGCCCATATTAGTCGGCTACTCTTCCGCCAAGCGTTTCGGCGGCAATGTCTACCTGGGAGCCGCCATGGGCGCTGCCATGGTATCTACGTCACTGCTCCCGGCCTCCTCCATAAGCGACGAAACGGCACGCGTGAATTTCTGGAACTACCAGGCAACGATCTCCAATGCGGCGGACCACTGGACTCTTTTCGGCATGCACATCGACAAAATCGGCTACCAGTCCATGGTCATCCCTGTTCTCTGCGTGACCTGGATCCTGTCGGTCATTGAGAAGTGGCTTCACAAGAGACTATCCGGAACCACAGATTTTCTTCTGACTCCGCTCACCACATTGCTTCTGACGGGGTTCCTCGCTTTTGTTGTCATCGGTCCCATCACCCGCGAAATGTCGAATTGGATCACCGACGGCCTGGCCTGGACTTACAACACCCTGGGCGCGATCGGCGGAGCATTCCTCGGCATGACTTACTCACCGATCGTGGTGACCGGCCTCCATCAGTCTTTTCCGGCCATAGAGCTGCCACTGATCGCAGAAATGAACAATGGCGGATCCGGATCCTTCATATTCCCCATAGCCTCCATGGCGAATGTCGCGCAGGGCGCCGCTGCACTCGCTGTATCCTTCAAAACTCGGGATGCCAAGATGAAGGCCCTGGCGGGCGCCGGGGGAGCGTCGGCAGTCGTGGGCATCACCGAGCCCGCCATCTTCGGCGTCAACCTTCGTCTGCGCTGGCCCTTCTTCATCGGCATCGGCGTCGCTTCTCTGGGCGGCGCCGCAGTCGCTCTGCTCCACATCCACTCCCAGGCGCTAGGGGCCGCCGGCTTCATGGGCTTCGCCTCCATCGTTCCCAAGGACATTCCCAAGTACCTTTTTCTTGAGGCGACGGTCTTCATCCTGGCCTTCTCCGCCGCCTTCGCCTACGGTTCCACTCGCGGCAGAGCATCATTGGCCAGCGCTGCCGATGGCGAGAACGAATCCACCCTTGAAACCGAGGTTCCGGCGGGACGGGTCGCCGTCGAGCTGCCGAAAGGGGCCAATGAGGATTTCGTCATCACCTCCCCGGTCCAGGGCCGCGCTGTGACGTTATCCGAGGTCAAGGACCAGACCTTCTCCTCGGGAATGCTCGGCCCGGGCGGCGCCATCGCTCCGACTGAAGGCCCCGTGGTCTCGCCGATCGACGGTGAAGTGCTTGTCGCCTTCCCGACCGGCCATGCATACGGGCTGCGATCGGCAAGCGGGGTTGAGCTGCTCATCCATGTCGGCATGGACACCATCGAGCTGGGCGGCAAGTACTTCAGACCCAGGGTCAAAGCCGGCGAGACGATCAGGCGCGGTCAAGTCCTAGTTGATGTCGACTGGATCGAAGTCGCGAAAGCCGGTTATGAGACGATGACGCCGATTGTCGTATCCAATGCCGCCGCTTTCATCAGCGTCTCGGAAATGCTTACCGGTGACGTCGAACGTGGCGACGCTCTCTACAGCGTGGAATCGTCAGCTGAAGAGGCTCCAATAGCGATCACCGCGAGAGCCCGTTCCTCGTGAACTGATCCGCTATCTGAGCAGCGCCCCACCCCACTGCAGTCCCCGATGGGGATGGTTGCCCCCTAGCTTGTGATTCCATTCAGGAGGCGAATCGGCAGGAGAGCGGGGGAGGGGCTCTCAGAGGAATGCGGCTCTATACCTTCCGCGCGAGCATGCACCTGATCAAGCAGGACATCAACGGCGTGCACAGCCAGGTCGGCGATCGGTTGCGCAATTGTGGTGAGTCCCGGCAACGCCCGTCGCACTGCCGCCGTGGCATCGAAACCGACGACTTTGAACTCTTCGGGCACCTTGCGCCCCCGTTTCCGGGCCCACTCCAGCACCGCGGCCGCTGTCAGATCATCGGTGGCGAAGACGGCATCGACATTGACGGGCATGGAGTCCAATGCGGCCTCGGTGAGCTCAGCCCGTTCGGAATCCGGAGTATGGAAATCGACCGTGCGCACCACCGGCTCAATTCCAGCTCTGCGCAACACGGCACGATAGCCGGCTTCACGACGATTATGGGGCCCCGACCGCGAGGTCAGCAGTGCGGGCCGGCGCGCTCCGCGCGCCAGTAGATGCTCGGTCGCCGTACGTCCGCCCGCCTCGTTGTCGCAGGTTATGTTGGGGATCGTGGGGGACAGGAGGCGATCGATGGTCACCAGCGGCATGCGCACCGTGTGGTACTCGGGCAGGCTCTCATTGTGGCCTCCAGAGATGATGCCGTCGACACGATGGGAGACGAGCAGATCGAGGTAGTCGCGCTCACGGTCCGCCCGGCCCATGGAATTGCATACAAGGATCCGATAGCCGTGGTCCGCAAGGGCGTTCTCGATCTCGGCCGCCAGCTCGCCGAAGAAGGGCAGAGCCACCGTAGGAACGATGACGCCGATCGTATGGGTCGATTTACCGTGAAGCGCCCGCGCGACCTGGTTGGGCCTGTAGTTGAGTTCAGCGATCGCCTTGGCAACGCGGTCCTTCGTCTCCTGGCTGAGGTAACCGCGATTATTGAGCACGCGTGAAACCGTCGTCAGGGACACGCCTGCGACCTGTGCGACATCAGCGAGAGTCGGCTCTCGGCGTGCGCTCATTCATCATCTCCTCGAGTCATCAGACAACTACGGCACAAGCCTATGCCAGTGCCGCAGCACCTGGTGCCGCCTGGCAGAGCAACGGCGAGATCAGCGAAGATCACCGGACTGCGTATGGTACAATGCGGGTACAAAGCATTCATAGTAGCCGATCATGGCGCGTGCGATCACGGCATGCCCGGCGTCATCGGGGTGGATGCCGTCCGCAGAGAGCTTGCTCTCGTCGCCGTCGATCGTCGTGCTCATGATGTCGGTTGAGGTCAGTCCGAGTTCCGTGGCCCGCTCATGCACCAGGCGCCTGACAACGCCGAAGCGCGGTCCGACGCCGAGCGCTGGGAAGTAAGGGGCGATGGTGATGGGCGTGCTTCGCAGACGCGCAGCGAGGAATGACAGGTCGTGATCGACGGCCTGCCTCACGAGATCGAGCTGGGAGGGCAGGAATGCGGCATCGTTCAGGCCCAGGCAGACGGTGACGACATCGGGCTCCGCACGCAGAACCGTTTCGAGCCATGTGGTGTCACGGCAGGATGGCGAGCGACCGCCGCCGGGCAGATGTCCGCCACGACAGGAGAAGAAGCCCATGCCGTCCGCAGCGAGGTTCACCTCGCGCCATCTCAGGCGCTCGCAGACCAGGGAGGTCCACCGATTGCGCGGATGAGTGACAGCCCGCCATCCGGTAGTGACGGAGTCGCCCAGAAAGACGGCGGTGGGGAAGGACTGCGGGCGCGGTACGGAGAACACGCTTCGACCATAGGCCGATCGGCGATCGGTCGGGAGGAATCTCTGAATCTCTGCCGGAGGACGTCAAGAACCCAGAATGACATAATGTACATTATCGGCGCTATGGGGATGCGCGGAGTCGCAGTGCGCTGATCGCCTGAACCGGCGACCGGCTAGCAAGCCTGAGCATCTGAGTGCTGCATCAATGACCCGGCTGTCCCACCAAACAGGTATCTCGCACTCATGCGCCTCTTGCCTCGAGAAGGTCGAACCCGATGCGCCGGCTCCGACTGCCATTCGCCTGAGCAACAAGTCCGTGCCGCCCGGGATGGAGCGTACGCGTCTTGACGCTCTTGAACGCGTGATACTTGCGCACGAGCGCCGTACCGCCGGCTTGGACAGTTACGCGCCCCAGCTTGAATGTCGTCGGTCGCAGCGTTCCATCCGATCGCCGGAAGTGAATCTGGTAATCGACGATCACGTCACGCGCAACCGTGCCCTTATTCGCTACGATCACGCGAATTTCGGCCCTCTCACCGATCGCGGGCCGCAACGGTTCCACATCGATCTCTTGGACCGACACATAAGGGTCCGGCTCGGCCTCAACCACCTTGAGCGCAGCCGGATCCCCCTTCTTGATGAGAGTGCGCAAACCTTTCGTGACGATCCATTGTGTTCTCGAGGAATTATCACTGCTCGCAAGCCATCGAGCCGCTGTACTCACCGCGTAGCGAGGATGGTCTTTCGAGATATCGTTAAGATTGTTGGCCACTGATGTGCGCACATAGAGCGAAGGATCGTCAATTAAGCGATCGATCACTTGCACAACAGGCTCCGGATCGTCGACGAAAGGTTTGAACCGACTGGCCCAGGGCAAGCGTGGCCGGATCCCCTCGGAGGCGAGGCGACGCACATTATGGCTCGACGAACGAGACCAGCGGTCAACTCTCGCCATTGTCAGCTCCTGCCACTGCCGCAGGTAGGGTCGGATGGCGTACTCACCGGTGTGCCGCTTCGTGATCTCTTCAATGGCATCCAGCGACTCGTGCGGGTACTCGATTCCGTACTCCTCGACGTAGCGGGCAACGGGCATCAGGAACCACGATTCGGTGAACATTCCCTGATCTTCGCGTAACTCATCACCCAGCGAGTCGACAAGCACGCCGACCGCAGTCACGTAATGATCTGGAAGCCTCCGGCGCAATTCCTCGGCAATCACCATAACGCGGTCCTTGAGTTCAAGGCCCTGGATACGAGAATTCACTGCGGCAGCGAACTCCTCCCCGTCCAGATCGGGCAACTGATTTTGTAGAAGGTTGGTGATCCGGTGGGCGCATTCACCATTGAAATAACGCTTCAATCCGTACTCCGCCATCGATTCTCCTCGGTAGTCCATAATCACCACAATCACTACCAACAATACTTCATGACCATTGCATGGCGAGTACGCGGAACGCTCATACTGGAGGCGTGTCACCTATAGCAACCCATCCCCCGAGCTGGTCGGATCCCGGCTATCGCATCCGCCCTGCGACCATGGCCGACTCCCCCGGCATCCGGGCCATCCGCAACGCTGCCGTGCGCGATTCGCTGGCGATCTGGACGCAGCACGAGCACAGCAGCACTGAAGCCGAGGACTGGCTTCTCCCCATGGTTCACCGGGGTACCGCACTGGTGGCGGTCCATGGTGAAGGGACTGACAACAGTACCGGTGACAGCGCCGTCATAGGTTTCGCCGTCGCCTCGCCCTGGCATCACTACGAGGGCTATGCCCGCACAGTAGAGGATTCGCTCTACGTCGCGCCCGCTGCCCAAGGACGCGGACTGGGCGGCAGACTCCTGGCCGGGCTCATTGAAGCCTCACACCGGGCGGGTGATCGCACCATGATCGCCGCCATTGAATCGGGGAACACCGCCTCGGTCCACCTGCACGAGCGTCACGGCTTCGCCGTCATCGGAATGATCCCCCAGGCGGGTGAGAAGCTCGGGCAAGTCCTGGATCTGATGCTCATGAGCCGGTCGCTGACCTGAGATCATCTGCACCCTGATCGACCACCCGAGCCTCTAACCGCTTCCTGAGCAGGACGAACGCTGGACCGGAGAGCGCAAGCGGTGCCAGAACCAGGACCGCCGTATCGGGACTGTCGAATTCGATCTCCACGCCGGAGTCGAGCCAGCTGACGCCGCCCATGATGATCCGGTTGGCAGTGAGGTAAACCAGATGAAAACTTATCGGCGCTGCCAGAGCGCCCGAGATCGGCAGACGCCGAGCTGCGATCAGTACCAGGCCGAAGCACGTGAGATGAATAAGGTAAAAGAAGGTTGGTGTGCCATAGGGAGCCAGTGCGATCGATTCCGTATCATTCCCCAAGAGAATTGCCCAGATCCGTCTCAGGAAGCTGACGAATGCTCCGTTCAGTGCGAAAAAGATGGTTGTCACAACAGTGGCAACCGCTGAGCCCCAGCCATTGCGCAGATTGGTCCAGGCATAACCGCGCAGACTGAGCTCCTCGGGAAGTGCCTCGTAACTGGTGAGCACCACGGTATTAACTACAAGAAAGACCACCAGGGCGCCTACGTCTACCCGCACTACTGTGATCCATCCCAGAAGCCCTGCGCCAGCCCAGGTCAGCGCACTGGTCGCCCCCGCCAGGCCCGCCCCCGCCAGGCATGCGCGCATGGCTGGGAGTGACCAGCCCAAGTCGGCGAGAGGCGCCCGATCCACTCGCCGGCGCAGCAGGAGGACCGCAGGCACGACGACGGCGCTCATGAGCACTGCTTGCAGGATGAATCCCGTCGCGGGAGTCAGGCCCGTGACGCGTGAGACCGCAGTCGTCAGCTCAATGGACAGGGACAGTCCCATCATCATGGTCAGCGCGCCGAGCAGCGCCCGGACCAGGCTGGTCACTCGAGATACTTGTCCGCCCTGAGCGCCGGATTGGGGCATGAACGAACTTTAACAGGTTTTAATACGACTGCATTAAAACGGGAGTGCGGCTCCGCTACCCACTCGCCCGGTCACCACCGCCGTTGCACAGTTCGATAGCGCCCAGTCGCAGGCACCCGGCCCCGACAGGATCACACACAACCGATCTCGGTGCGGAAGTGGACCGATCTCGGTGATCAGTCGCCCAGAGCGGTGCCGACCGCCCGGGCCGCCCGAATCCACTCATGGTCACGCGGGACGTACTTCACCTTGCCCGCCACTCGCTTGAGAGGCACAAGTTCAGTGCCGTGACCGCGGTCGCCGACCATAACGCCGAACTCGCCGTCGGCGATCGCGTGAGCACCGGCGACTCCCAGACGCGTGCCGAGCAGACGGTCCGCGGCGTTAGGGGTGCCGCCCCGCTGAACGTAGCCCAGAATGGATACGCGCGTCTCCAGGCCCGTGGCCGCCTCCAGCTGCTCGGCCAGGGTGAAGGTGTTGGCACGGTGCGAGGCTTCCAGCCGCTTGACGCCACGCTTAGCAGCAGCCTTGGCCTCCGGAGACGAGGCGTCCTTGACCAGGGCCTCGGCATGGTTGATCTCTTCACGATCGGCGACATTCAGCGCGCCCTCGGCAACCGCCACCACGGAGAAGGTCGAACCGTACGAGCGACGGCGCTCGATCTTGTCCGCGATCGCCTCCACGCTGTAAGGGATCTCGGGAAGCAGGATGACATCCGCTCCCCCGGCTATCCCGGCCCCGAGCGCCAGCCACCCGGCGCGATGCCCCATGATCTCAGTCAGAATGATGCGATGGTGCGAATGCGCAGTGGAGTGAAGTCGATCCACTGCCTCAGTGGCGATCTCCAGGGCGGTGGCGAAGCCGAAGGACGTCTCCGTCTCGACGATGTCGTTGTCAATGGTCTTGGGCAGGTGGAGGACGTTGAGACCTGCCTCCATGAGCCGCCTGGCGTTCTTCGCCGTACCCCCGCCGCCCAGGCATACGAGCGCATCAAGTTTGTTTTTCTCGCAGTTCTCGACAATGGTCGGAATCATGTCGCGGGTCTCGCCGTCGACGACCATTCGGTGGACTTTGTCCCGACTGGTGCCGAGCATGGTACCGCCAGTCGTCAGGATGCCTGACAGCGATGCCCCATCGAGCTCCATGAACCGGTTCTCCGCCAGTCCGCGCATGCCGTCCCTGAAGCCGATGAGCTTCCAGCCGTGCTCTTGGATAGCTGCCTTTCCGAAGCCGCGGATCGCGGCGTTGAGTCCAGGGGCGTCTCCGCCGGCGGTCAGGATTCCGATGCGCTTGGTAGCCATGGCCCCAGTATGCCGCCTGAGAGCGGTACGGGCAGTGTCGCCGCGTTGGCATCGCCACAGGCCGGTATGAGAAATGAGAACTACCCTGGCCATCACGCGCTGTACCGCACACGGGCGCAGCGGTTCGTGGAGCTGCAGCATGTGCATACCGCTAGACTGCCGTCTCGGGATGCACTCGAGATGCACCGAGATGCACACGGAACCGGCTCCCGATCGCGGGAATGTTCGGGACCCCTGTAGGTGTTGAGCCCGGTGCGCCGTCGGGGCCTGTAGTGTTCCGGCACGAGTGAGTCGAGTGAGATTGAGCCACGAGAGGGGCAACCAGCATGGCAGATCGTGCGCTGCGAGGCATGACCATCGGAGCTAAATCGATGGAGTCCGAGGACGGCGTCGAGTTCGCCGAACGGCAGATGATCAGCTACGAGTGCCCGCTCGCCCATGTCGTGATCATCCCCATGTCCCTGGAGGCCGAGATTCCCCAGGCCTGGGAGTGCCCGGAGTGCGGTCAGGTGGCCGCTCTCCGCGGCGAGGAAGAGCCCGAGAATGAGGAGCCGAAGAAAGCTCCCCGCACCCATTGGGACATGCTGCTTGAGCGCCGTGAGGTCGATGAGCTCAAGGTTCTCCTCGACGAGCGACTCGAGATGCTGCGCTCCGGTGAGATCTACCGCGAACGCTTCTAGGAACGCCTCTAGTTACTGGTCTCGCGGCCCCTCGGCCAAGACCTCATGTTCGCAGCGGATGGGGGTCAGGGGGCGTCAGCGTCGTTGTGCAGACCGCCGGCGGCGCCGACCGGACTGAGGCTGCCCGATTCGATCGCCCAGTTTCTGCGCAGCCGCCGCCAGCTGTCCGCTTCTCTTGGCCAGCCCCCACTTCGTCACCAGGCTCAGTTCCTCGGTGAAGATCCCGCCGGAGAGCTTGGACTGGCCGGCCTCGCGCTCCAGGAACGTGATCGGCATCTCGACGATGCGCCCTCCGATATCGGAGACGAGCTTGGTCATATTGACCTGGAAGCCGTAACCCAGCGCCTCCACCTTGCCCAGATCCAGGCGGCGCAGGATTGAAGCCCGGTAGACGCGGAAGCCGGCCGTGGCATCCTTGACCCGCAGCCCCAGCATGGCGTTGATGTAAAGGTTGCCCCCACGCGACAGGGCGACGCGTTTGGCATCCCAGCCCTGCGTGGCGCCGCCGGAGACCCAGCGAGAGCCGATGACGAGATCGGGTTCGTCGGCCATCTCCGCGCGCTGAATCAGTAGAGCAAGATCCTCAGCGCGGTGGGAGCCGTCGGCGTCCATTTCGCAGATCAGCTCATAGCCGGAGGCGAGTCCCCAGGAGAAGCTCGCGAGATAGGCGGGCCCTAGACCGTTCTTCTCCGTGCGGTGCAGAACATGGATGTGGTCATCAGCCTGTGCCCGTGCGTCGGCGAGATCGCCCGTGCCATCGGGAGAGTTGTCATCGACCACCAGGATGTGAGCCTCTGGCGCACCACCACGCACGCGGTCGAGAGCTCCCGGCAAGGAGTCGATCTCGTTGTAAGTGGGGATGACGACGAGGGCCTTCACAGTTGTTCTCCGATCATGGCGGACAAGGTCTCAGCGCCGGCGGTGATCGACACCAGGGAGAAGACGACGCATAGTGCTGGACACAATACCGGCTATCACCAGCATGGCCGCGCACCCGCACAGGACATGTCCCGGCCAGTCGCCCATGGTGTCAGCGGGCGTCATGGAAGTGCGCAGACCGGCATCGGCCACAAGACTGGCCTGCGTGTAGGGCCGGGTCTGCTGTTCGACCTCGCCCTTCGGGTTGATGATCGCGGTGATGCCCACGGTGGAGACCTGCACGACGCTGCGGCCATGAACGACGGCTTGGACCCTGCCCTGGGCGAGCTGCTGAGCAGCCTCGGAGGAGGACAAGAAGCTCGCGTTGTTGGTGGGGATGACGATCAACTCGCCTCCCTGCCGCACGCCATTGCGCAGAGTATCGTCGTAGGCGACCTCGAAGCAGATGCCCATGGCCAGGGTGACATCACGGTTCTGGGAAGCGGCATGGATGGCGAGCGTCTGAGGCCCGGTTCCCGGAGCCATGTCTGTGCCGATACGGTCGACCTGGGTAGTCAGTCCTCTGATGAGACTGCGCAGAGGAACGTATTCGGCGAAGGGTGCCGGACGATGCTTGCGGTAGTAGGAGCCAGCCCCCTCCCCCGGCGTCCACACCACCATGTCGTTGTAGCGCATGTCCCCTTCGAACAGGACGGCGCCCACCATGATGGGGGCTCCCGCGGCCTGCGCGGCTGAATCGATGAGGGCGGCGGATGATCGGTGCGTGCGCGGATCGAGATCTGCAGCATTCTCCGGCCAGATGACGACATCAAGGTTTCCGCTTCCAACGTCGGCGGCGAGCCGGTCGGTGGCCTGGGCGTGGTTGTCGGTGACTTCTAATGCGCGGTTGAAGGCGTCCTCGAAGTCCTTGGCGACATTGCCCTGGACGGCACCCACTCTCAGCGTCCCGTCCTCCGCAGCGCTGTCGACAGGCAGGACGAGCGGTGCGGCTACAGCGAGACCCGCACAGGTCGCCGTCACCAGAGCGGACAGGAGCGCTCGGGCTCGCAGAGCACGAGCGGCCTCGAGCATGCAGGCGCCGATGAGCGCCACGAGAAGCGTCAGGCCGATAGAGCCGCCGTAGGCGGCGAAGGAGAGCATCGGGGCGTCGGCCATGGCGAAAGCAAGGCGACCGAAGGGGAAGCCTCCCCACGGCCAACTCGAACGCAGCTCCTCGACGCCGCACCACAACACCGCGAAGGAAACCACTCGCCCCGCCAGCGCACGACCCGCCCCAGGCCCATCGGCGGTGAGAACCGGCATGCGGCTGACCAGACTCCACGAGACTCCCAGGACCGCCATATAGAGGGCTTCGAAGAGCGCAAGCGCCGCCCACCCGATCGGATTGCCCATGGCCACGGCGATGAAGTGCAGTAGCGGAGCGAAGAAGGCGAGCCCGAAAACCAGCCCCAACCCGGCGCTCATCCACAAGCCGCGCCCCTGAAGAGTGCCCATGAGCAAGGCGATGCCTAACGGCGCCGTCCACCACAGGCCCATCGGCGGGAAGGCGGCGGCAACCGCCAGGCCTCCCGCCAGCACGGCGACAACAGGCACCAACCCACGCGGTACCCGGAAGCGGTCAGGCATATCACTCGAGACGGAGCGATCCGTCGACGATCTGGCGCTCGAGCGCTTGGGCGACATCACGGGCTGAAGCATAGAGGGTATGAAAGGTAGGAGACGTCTGCGAGTGCCGGAAAGATCAGGGATGCCCTGATCATCACGGATCGTCACCCGCGATGACGGCGATGCACGATCTGGATGCCGTGCCACATCAGCGCCAGCACCGTCCCCACCACGGTCCCGATAAGACACGACATCGCGGTGCCGGTGATCCACGACAGCACCGGGTTGTGGCTGAGCTCTTCGGCCCACTCAATGGCGTGGTGCAACGGACTGAATCCGACCTTCGCCAGATTGGTGGCCAGGATGTGCCCGCCCACCCACAGCATGGCCACAACGCCAACGACCCCTATGCCTGCGAAGACCGATGGAGCAATTGACACCACGGTGCGTCCGAACGACTGCAAGATCCCGGTGCGTCCCCTGTCGGCCAGGTGCGCACCCGCATCGTCGATTTTGATGAGCATTCCGACCAGTCCGTAGACGGCGAAGGTGATGAGCAGAGCGACCATGACCAGGGCGACGATGCGCCTGGTGGACGACTCACCCTGCACCTCGGCGAGGGCGAGCAGCATGATCTCCGTAGACAGGACGAAATCAGTGGTGATGGCGCGCTTGATGATGGAGGCTTCGTCTGCCGGGGCTGCTGGGTCTGCTGGGTCTGCCTCCTCGGAGGCGTGACCGCGGTGGAGGAAGCGCTCCAGGAGCTTCTCCCCGCCCTCGAAGCACAGATAGGCCCCGCCGATGACGAGCGCAACGGGCAGGAGGGCGGGCGCCACCGCAGTCAGCAGCAGCCCGATGGGCAGGATGATGAGGAGCTTGTTGCGCAGGGATCCGAGTGCGATCTTCTTGATGATGGGCAGTTCCCGGTCAGGAGTGATGCCGGTGACGTACTGCGGTGTCGCCGCGACATCGTCCACGGTGGCGGCCGAAACCTTCGCAGAGGCCTTGACGGCCATGGAAGCCGTGTCATCAATGGTCGACAGCGTCATCTTGGCGAGAGTGGCGATGTCATCGAGAAGAGCGAAGAAGCCTGACATGGGGCGGGGGTGTCCTGTCGTGGTGAGGCGGCTCCGGGCGGAAGCCCGGCCGAAATGAGACTACCCGCAGCGTTCGGCACGCGAACAGCCGGCCTACGGGCAGGACTGCCCGGTCCGGTCATATCGCGGACCAGCCCACCACTCCCCTGTTGAGGTCCAGGCCCGCTCGAGCCGCATTGGCCGACAAGGCCTCGAGCGCGCGCTGTCGATCGGAGGCGGTTTTCTCGGGAGGTACGAGGCAGGCCAGTTGTCTGAGCACGTCGAGAAGCTGTTTGGAGCAACGCACGAAGTCGCCCGCCGTCAGCTCGCAGGCCTCCAGAACCTCGGCCAGATCGGCGCCCTCGGCCCATGCCCGCACTGCTCCCGCCAATGCGGGCTCCGCACCGCTGGAGAACTCGATCCGCGCCAGCGTCTCCAGGTCGTTGATCGAGCGCGACAGGCGGATCTCCTCACGCAGCACCGCTCCCAGGCGTGAGCCCGGCGCTATGGGCAACCCGAGCGATTGCGTCGCCAGTCGCGGCTCGTACACGCAGGCCGACACTGCAGCGGCCAGATCGGCAGGATCAAGCCCCTGCCATAAGCCATGCCGCAAGCACTCGGAGATGAGCAGATCGCGTTCGGCATAGATGCGCGCCAGCACCCGGCCGGCATCGGTGACTCGTAGTTCACGCTCGGGATGCCCGCGATCGACGGGCTCGAGGTACCCCAAGTCGGTGAGCACCTCGCACACGGCGTCGAAAAGACGGGCGATGGTGCCGGTGCGGCTCTCCACTCGAGCCTGGAGACGGTCGACGTCAATGGATGTGCGCATCCACTTGCGCCCCATACGGGCATGCTCCTCCCGTTCGGGGCACGCATGGCAGGGATGCGCGCGCATCTGGTGACGCAGCTCCTTCAGATGCATGGCGGTCTGCTCGCTGTCAGCTCCTTGACGACGACGCCGCTTGATCCGGGCCTGGTCCACATCTCCCGACCGCAGGGCGTCCAGAAGACGCTCCGCCAAGTGCTCGCGGTCACGAGGTCTGTGCACGTCCGCACTGGAGGCGATCTTCAGAGACCCGACCCGGACAACGCCCTCGGGAGAGGTGTCCGGCGACAGGGTCAGAACCCGAGTGTCCTCCCCCAGAACCGTCAGGATGGGCGCGCCAGTACGATCCGTGCCGTGCTCCAGGACGACGGCGTGCTTGTGACGGCGGCCTTTGCGATGGATGACGATATCGCCCCGGTTCAAAGAGTTCATAGCCCGCACAGTCTCATCGCGCTGTTCAGCGCGCCCCCGTCGCGACTGGTCGGCCTCGGCGTCGGCGATGCTCTGGCGCAGACGCGCGTACTCGCGGAAATCACCAAGGTGGCAGGTCATCCGCTCCTCCAGCGAGGAGAGCTTCCGGCGCTTCCTGCGGACTTGAGCAGCGAGCTCGACGACGCTGCGATCGGCCTGGTACTGAGCGAAAGAGGATTCCAGCACCTCCCGGGCCCGGGCGCGCGAGGTGCGTCCGAGCAGATTGACGGCCATGTTGTAGGTGGGTCGGAAGGCCGAGACGAGCGGGTAGGTGCGTCGTGACGCCAATGAGGAGACGAAGGCCGGTTCGATGTCGTCAGCCGCCAGGACAACGGCATGACCCTCGATGTCGATGCCGCGGCGCCCGGCTCGTCCTGTCAGCTGGGTGTACTCCCCGGGGCTGAGAGTCACATGGGCCGACCCGTTCCACTTGCGCAGGGATTCCAGGACGACAGTGCGTGCAGGCATGTTGATGCCGAGCGCCAGGGTTTCAGTCGCGTAGACAACCTTGACCAGTCCGGCGCTGAACAGTTCCTCAACGGTCTCCTTGAAGACGGGGAGGAGGCCGGCGTGGTGGGCGGCCACACCTCGCTCCAGAGCGTGCGCCCAGTTGCGGAAGCCCAGCACGCCCAGGTCCCTCGTAGGAATCTCGGCCGTGTGCCGCTCGATGACCTCGCGGATCCGAGCCGCCTCGGACTCGGTTGTCAGATCGATTCCGGCATCCACGGCCTGGTCGACAGCCTGCTGACAGCCGGCACGGGAGAAGACGAATACGATTGCCGGAAGAAGGTCGGCCTGCTCGAGTGCTGTGATGACGGTGACCCGTGACGGCGGACGCAAGCGCGCCATGCGAGCACCGCCATCTCCTCGGCGCCGCGCTGGGTAGGCCGGGTAGTCGGAATGGCTCCGGCCTCGTCGCCACTGTCGAGCTCGCGAACCGACCGGGCCCCGTCCGGACTTAGAGACGCCCGCCTCACCGGCTGCCGCACGACGAGCCCTGGCCAGAGCCTTGAGCAGGTCGGGATTGAGCGGAAGCTCGGCAGCCGTCTCACTCGTCTCACCGCTGTCGGAGACGCCGGAAACGGCTGTCGGCGACGGGGACGACGAGGGCACGGTGTGAAGGCGGAGCAGGCGTCGGCCGACCATCATGTGCTGGGTGAGGGGCACCGGTCGGTGCTCGGAGACGACGACGGCGGTCCGGCCGCGCACCTGTCCGAGCCAGTCGCCGAACTCCTCGGCGTTCGAGACGGTCGCCGATAGGGAGACCACCTGCACCTCCGGCGCCAGGTGGATGATGACCTCCTCCCACACCGGGCCGCGAAATCGGTCCGCGAGGTAGTGGACCTCATCCATGACCACGAAACCGAGGCGATCCAGATCACGAGAACCCGAGTAGAGCATGTTGCGCAGGACCTCGGTGGTCATGACGATGACGTCCGCATGAGGGTTGACTGAGGTGTCCCCGGTCAATAGGCCGACATGTTGCGTGCCGTAGCGCGCCAGCAGATCGAGATACTTCTGGTTGGACAGGGCCTTGATGGGGGTGGTGTAGAAGGCCTTGAGACCCTTGGCCAATGCCAGGTGGATGGCGAATTCGCCGACAACGGTCTTGCCCGCGCCCGTGGGCGCGGCGACCAGCACGCCCTCGCCGCGTTCGAGCGCTTCGCACCCGCGCACCTGGAAATCGTCGAGCGGGAAGTCGTAGGAATCGGCGAAGCGGGTGAGCTCACTGCGGGAGGAGGCCTGTCGGCGTCGGGCAGCGGCATAGCGTTCGGCGGGCGAGCTCATGAGATCAGCCTACGGGTGCCGTCGCTCGGCTCCGGGACCGCACCTCTCAGCCTCTCAGCTCGTCCGACCTCTTCGCGCTTCGATTCTCAGCCCGGGAGCATACTGAGACCACATTGCGCACCGCTTCCAGGCGCAGCGGCAGGCCGGCGATGGCCTCGCCGTCCGCCATGGGGTGCGGCGGCGTGCGCAACCCGGCCCTAGGAGGCAAGGCCTCAATCGTGAGAGTACGAGAGCGCTCGAGATGGACGGCAGGGTCATCCAGATGCGAACCGGAGAAGATCCGTGTCAGCAGGCCGAGGAGTCTGACTCGCCCCACCGGTTCCAGTCGGAGTACGTCGAGCAGGCCATCGGCGGCGTCCGCATCGGGCGCCAAATCCATACCGCCGCCGATGTAACGAGTATTGGCGGCTGCGACCAGCAGCGCCGCTCCCTCCCAGGTTCCGGAATCGGTGGTGAGGCGATATCCATAAGGCGCAAGACCGGCTAGTTCCCCCAGGACCGCGCGCAGATAGCGTCCCTCTCCCGAGGGCCAGGACAGCGTATTGGCACGGGCATTGACAGCTGCATCCAGCCCTGCGGAGACGACGGCCAGGGACCACGTGTGCCCAGTATGTTCAGTATGCGCATCGGGCGTGGGCGAGCCATCGGGGCGGGTGGCATGGATGGCGTCCAGGCGAGCGATGCGTCCTGCACCGCGCAGGGCGGAGTCGATGATCCTGGCGGCGGCCGCCACGTCGCGACTGGGCAGGCGGAGATGACGAGCGATGTCATTGCCGGTCCCCACCGCGATAATGCCCAACGGCACATCCGTGGTGGCTACGACGTCGAGGCCGAGGTGGACGGTGCCATCCCCTCCGACCACAACCAGGGCGTCCACGCCGCCGTCGTGCTCCAGCAGCGCCGTGGCATTGGCACGTGACTCGTCATACGAGGACCCCTGGACGACGATGACATCATGTCCGGCGGTGAGCAGCGCGGTGATAGCGGCGTGCGCAGCGCCTCCGTGACGTCCCCGTCCGGACGTCGGATTGGCGACCAAAGCAATGCGCATAGTGGTGATGGGGCGGCAATGATGGAAACGACGGATTAGGACTGAGGAGACCGGACCGGGGCGCGAACGGCTCAGGACGTGTCGGCGCTCTTGGACATCTCGGCAGCGGACTGGGAGCTCGAGACTGCGGGTCTGGCGAGATCGGCGTCGAGCTCGGCATCGAGCTTGGCGCGTCTTTTCTCCACACGATCGTCATGCTTGATCGAGATGAAACAGGCCAGGAAATACAGGCCGGTGATGGGCAGGGCCATGAAGATCATGGACCATGGATCAGGCAGTGGGTTGGCGAACGCCATGAAGGTGAAGATGCCCACCACGGCCCAGCGCCAGCCCTTGATCATGGTTCTGCCCTTCATGAGTCCGAGCATGTTGAGGGCCACGAGCAGCTCGGGCAGGAGGAAGGCGATCCCGAAGACCAGCACGAGTCGCATGACGAATGACAGGTACAGGTTGGCCCCAATGACTCCCGCCGTAGGACCCTCGGGAATGAAGCCGGTGAGAATAACTACCGCATGCGGCATGATCCACATTCCCAGAGCGACCCCGGAGGAGAACAGGACGAGCCCGGCGAGGCCGTAGGCCCAGGTATAGGCCTTCTCCCTGCGTGTCATTCCCGGCCCCACGAAGGCCCAGAACTCATACATCCATAAGGGCGCGGAGAGCAGGACGCCGAGCCAGATCGAGACTGTGAGCTTCATGTCGAAGGAGGCCAGGATCGTGTCGAAGTTCAGCGTCAGATTGGCGCCCTTGGCGTTGGCGGCCTCGATGGGGCGCGTGATGAGGGCGAAGGCCCATTCATAGATCATGTATCCCACGACCGACATCACCAGGACGCCCAGAGCCGAGATGAAGATCCGGTTGCGCAGCTCGCGCAGGTGGTCCCCGATGGACATGCGCGCCTCGGGGTTGTCCCTGCGCCTCGATCGTTTGATCTTAGGGAGCTTGGGCACCGGAGCCTCCTTAACCGGTTTCAGAACCGCTCGGAACAACTGAGGATGCACTCCGTCATCCTCGTCATCTCGATCACGCGCCCGTTCCTTTGCATATATTCGAAATTCGAAATTCGAAATATGGCCGAATAGTCCGAGTATGTCTCATACGGACAGCATCGGATTCGGGCGCGTGAAGGTCATTTCTGCGCTGAGCCCTCGGAACTCTGCGCAGCACTCTGGCCAGGCTGAGTGGGCTGGGTGTAGTACGTGCCCTCCTGGGGCTGCTGAATCTGAGCGGGGGACTGCTTGTCCTCATCATCCTCGCGCAGGTCCTTGATCTCCTTCTTGAAGACCTTCATGGACTGCCCCACGCTCTTGGCCATGTCGGGAAGTCGGTTGGAACCGAAGACGAGCACGATGACGACGACCAAGACGATAATGTGCCAGGCTTGAATTCTCACGGCGCTACTCCTCTGGTAGGCGGGCTTGTGTCGATACAGCCTGAGTCTAACCTCCGGCAGACCCGTCCCCGAACGAGGGCCTGAGGCGTTGGCTCCGCGGCGGTCACTGTGAAGCGGCAGACCCCGGTAGCGGATCAGCCGCTCCCCGGTAGCGGGCCAGTGCCCGGTTCGCCGCGGCCGCCGCCTCCTGAGCCAGGTCGACCGGCTCGACGGCGACCAGGTGCCTGCCTGCGGACAGCACCAGACTGACGAGCCACGGGCGGTCGCGGCCGCGCACGGTGACCGTCATGGCGCCGTCGGGGTGCTCGGTGACGCGCTCACAGCGCAACTGCTCGATCAGCCACCGACCGCCGGGGGCCAGGGTGAGAACAGCCGTCTGCTGCGGAGCCTCGGGCTCACCGCGTCGGCGCGGCCTGCGGTGCGAGGTCGCAGGAGCATCCATGCAGGCGATGTCCAGAATACGGTCGAGTCGGAAGGACCGTTCACCTCGGGACTTGAGGCACCAGGCTCGTAAAGTCAGGTGCGCACCATCGGTGGTGAGTCCGAGAGGATCAACCTCCCGCACCGACCGGGAATCAGTGGCCGAGACGTAGGTGAGGCGCAGCCGCAGCTGTTCGGCCAGGGCGCATCTCACAGTCCGGAGCACCAGGGGGTCAGAGCTCATGGTGGAGTCAGTGGCTGCCGGAGCCATCGGATCCGTCGATCGCACGGCTGACGCAGTGCCGCCATGGACCTCTGCGGCAGCCGTTGCAGCTGCTGTACCAGATGCATCGCCACTGACGGCCCTGGTGAGCGCCGCCTGCGCACCCTGCAGAGCGGCTGAAGAAGCAGGGTCTCCCGCGAGGACCTGACCAAGCACGCGCAGAGACAGAAGCAGAGCGATAGCCTCCTGGCGCGATAACCGCACCGGCAGATCCAGCCCCAGGGGCTCGGTCAGGCTCAGACGCTCTGCTTCGAACGCGGTGGCCGAGAAGTCGACAAGATCCCCCGGCATCCCCCCGGGCAGGCCTGAGACCCACAGGGTCTCCACATCGCGGCGGATGACCTCAGGGGTGACGCCGAAGTGAGCAGCGGCCTCCTGGAAGGTCGCACCGTCGTTGTCGGCGACCCAGGCGGGCAGCGCCAGGAGTCGGACAAGCCGGTCGACAGAACTGCGTCGAGCCATGTCACCGCCCCTCTGTTTCATGAGGATCGAGCGCTGCAGCACCGGTGAGGTGAGCCACCACATCACCGCGCAACTGCTGTGGTCCCAAGACCATCACAGCGTCGGCCAACGCGGCCAGCGAGCCCGCGAAGGCGAAACGGTCGGTGTAGAGAACAGTGAGCACGTCCCATCCCTCGGGCGCTCCAGCCCGGCGAGGGCCATCACCCGCGGTGATCGCCTGCGCCTGGTTTCTCAGGTGCAGAGCCCTGCCCGGGGCGACGGCAAGGACCGCCTCATGCGCATCGGGCTCGCCGTACTCGGGCGGCGTGAAGGCGTCGGGACCGGACACCAGGGATACTCCCCCTGCGACCCGCGCCAAGCGGAATGTGCGGAGGGCATCGGCACTACGATCCAGAGCGTCGAGGTACCAGGCGCCCCCGGACATCCGCAGCCGGTGGGGCTCGACGATGCGGGCGCGGGTCGTGCCGGAGGAGGCCGATGCGTAGTCGAAGGACACAACGCGGCGCTCATCGACGGCAGTGGCCAACAAAGTCGAGATCTCCTCGCCGGCGAGATCGGCCGTGAGGTCCACCAGGGCATCCTGACGGGGGTCATCGTCGATAACGGCACGGATCTTGGTCAGGGCGTGCCGGGCGGTGGCGGTCAGCTCCCCCGAGCGCCAGGCGGAGGCCGCCAGGGCGACGGCCGCCGCCTCCTGGGCGGTCAGGGTGACGTCGGGCAGGGCGTAATCGTCTTCGGCGATGGAATAGCGGCTCTCCTCGCCCTGGCCGGCAGTAGTGATCGTAATGCCGAGATCGCGCAGAACTCCCTTGTCCCTTTCGAACATGCGGCGAGCGGCCTCGCCTCCGCGCCAGTCATAACCGCTCACGGTGGACACCACCTCCGCCGCCGTCATGCCCGCGGCGGTGTTGCGCAGGGCCAGCAGCAGGTTGACCTGCCGCTCTTCGGCGGGAATCGTCTGGCTGGGTGCGCGTGTCACGATCACAGCGTAGGCGCGCAGGAGGCGCGTCACTCACCCCAACGGCCGTCCGCACCACCAGCAATACCGTCAACCGGTACGGTTCGTCCATGATGTGGCGCGATGGCGAGGTTCTGGCAGCAAGGCGCAGGTGGGGGCCGACGGGCAGGCAGTGCGCCGAGTTGGACGTGCGCGTGACCGGGGCGCCGGCGGGCGCTTTCGCATTGCCGGCCGGCACGGAGCTGCGCGCCGTCGCCTACGAAACCCTCACCGGGGTTCCCGATCCCGGTGAGCGGGTGCGTTTGGAGGTCTCCGCCCTCGACCGCGCACTCGGCACGGGCGGACACGCCATGGTGTGCGCCCGGTTCGACGTCCTGCCCGCAGACACCAACCACGAGGGGCATCTCGTCAAGGCCCGCTACATGCCCGACCAGGTCATGGTCACCGGAGTGGATGAGCAGGGCACGATTCATCACGGCCTGCTCTCCTCCCCCGTCGGCGAACTCATGCTCGAGGGGGCCCCGGTGATCATCGCGGACTTGCACTCGAGCCTGCCGGCCATTCTCGCCGGTACTCGCGCAGCAGACGCATCTGAGGACATGCGCGCCGTCTACGTCATGACCGACGGCGGTGCCCTGCCCCTGCCGTACTCGCGCACCGCGGCAGCACTGCGCGAGACGGGTCAGCTGGCCGGCACGGTGACTGCAGGGCAGGCGTGGGGCGGCGACGTCGAGGCCGTTTCCGTGCACAACGCGCTGCTCGCAGCCAGACATGTACTCGGAGCCGACCTCATTGTTCTCATTCAAGGACCCGGAAATCTGGGAACCGACACCCCGTGGGGCTTCTCCGGTGTGGCCTGCGGTGATGCCGTCAATGCGGTGGCTGCTCTGGGCGGGAGGGCCGTCGCCTGCCTGCGAATCTCGCAGGCCGATGCGCGGTCGCGCCATCAAGGCGTCTCGCACCACTCACTGACGGCCTATGGAAAAGTGGCCTTGGCCGCAGCCGATGTCGTCGTCCCCCAACTACCGGGAGCCCTGGGCGAGCAGATCGCCGCCCAGGCGCGCCGGCTGTGCAGCCCACGACCGCTGGGAGCCCGGCACCAATACGTGGAGGTGGGCATCGACGGTCTCCTCGAGGCACTGGAGATGTCCGAACGGATCACGGGAGTACGGCTGTCCACCATGGGCCGCGGCCTGCACGAAGACGCAGCAGCCTTCCTCGCGGCCGCTGCCGCCGGGCGACATGCGGCTCGCCTCGTGCAGGCGCGCAGGAGCAGCGCCCCGGACAGGTAGCCGACGATCTCTATGAGACGCGCACTTCGCGCCATCGCCTCTGACGCTACCCTTGGCGGCATGAAGACCTTTGAGGACCTGTTCGCCGAACTTCAGGACAAGGCGGCCGCTCGCCCCGCGGACTCCGGGACCGTGGCCGAACTGGATCGCGGCGTCCATTTCATCGGCAAGAAGCTGGTCGAGGAGGCCGCCGAGTCCTGGATGGCCTGCGAGCACGAGTCCGATGAGGCGGCCTGCGAAGAGCTCAGTCAACTGCTCTACCACGCACAGGTCATGATGATCGCCAAGGGCTACACGCTCGCCGACATCTACAAGCACCTCTGATATCCCTGATATCCCTGATATCTCTAATATCTCTGAGCCGGATCGCTCTCCACATCGTCACCGCCTGCAAGGATTAAGGATCTAAGGATTACCGTGCTGCGCATCGCCGTGCCCAACAAGGGGTCTCTGTCCGAGCCCGCCATCACCATGCTCACCGAGGCCGGGTACCGCACCCGCCGCACTGGACGCGAGCTCGTTCTCCTCGACGAGGCCAACGGAGTCGAGCTGTTCTTCCTGCGCCCTCGAGACATCGCCGTCTATGTGGGCCAGGGCACCGTCCACGCCGGCATCACCGGCCGCGACCTGCTCCTCGACTCCGGTGTGGCTGCCATAGAGCATTTGCCCCTAGGGTTCGCCCGCTCAACTTTCCGCTTCGCCGCTCCGGCGGGCACGATGTCCTCCCTGGCTGATGTGGCGGGTCGTCGTGTGGCCACTTCCTACGACGTGCTCGTGCGCGACTACCTCGCCGGCCAGGGCGTGGAGGCGCAGACCGTTCACTTGGACGGAGCAGTGGAGTCCTCGGTCCAACTGGGAGTCGCCGATCTGATCGCAGACGTTGTCGAGACCGGCACGACACTGCGCGCCGCGGGACTGGAGACCTGCGGCGATCCGATCCTGTCCAGCGAGGCCGTCCTCATCACGACCGAGCAGTACCAGGATGCGCCCGGCCTGGCCACACTCGTGCGACGCCTGGAGGGTGTGCTGCGAGCCCGCTCCTACGTCCTGGTGGACTACGACGTGCCCATGAACAAGCTGCAGGAGGCGGCAGCGCTCACCCCGGGAATCGAGTCGCCGACGGTCTCACCCCTGCAGAATCCCGACTGGGTGGCGGTGCGCGCCATGGTGCCGCGTGCGGACATGAATCGGATCATGGACGAGCTCTACGAGGTGGGCGCCCGGGCCATCCTCGTGTCCTCGCTCCTGGCCTGCCGTTTGTAACGGGCCGAGAGAGCTGAGAGATGGACGTGTCGAAACTACTGCCCTAGGGGAACGCACACGTCAGAGGCCTGCGGCACCTGCTCGCCCATGAGCTCATGGTCTTTCAGGAAGTCGATCATGGGGGGAAAGTCGTCAACCCTCACTGAGCCGATGGCCTGGCCGTCCTTCCCCTTGATGAGCTCCCCGGTGGCCACCGCCACCTCGCGGGCATGCGCAGCCTGAGTTGCGTCGGTCAGATCGGGCACGTACTCCTTGGTGGCCTCAACGGCGGCGTCCGGGTCCTCAACGAACGTCGTCATGCCGGTGACCGATGCCGTCACGGCGTCGGTGAGCTCGTCACGGCGGGCCGCCAGGACATCAGGCGTGGTGATCAAGGAGACTCCCAGCAACGGCACGTCCTCGCCTATGTTCAGAATGCGCACCGGCGTCCCGTTCTGCTCGAGTTGCACGGCGTCGTTGTTGGAGAACCCCGCGACCGCGTCGACCTTGCCCGATGCGAGAGCGGCCTGCTGGGTGTAGCCGATCTCCTGGACATCGACGTCGTCCGGACTGAGCCCGGCCGTGGACAGCGCCACCAGGACGGAGTACCAGGTCTCCCCCGTCTTACCGGGCGTGCCGATGATCCGGCCCTTGAGCGCCGCCAGGTCAGTGATGTCGGAGTCCTCGGGCACAATGATGCAACCGGGGTAGCGCTGGTAGAAGCCGCCGATGACAACCAGACCGTTCCCGTTGGAGGCGGCAACGACCGCCTCGTCCGCGCCGGCGACCACGACCTGCTCCGTACCGGCCAGCAGGGCATCGAACAGGCCCTCCTGGTCGCCATGATGGCGCAGGGAGACGCCCGAGGAGTACTGCCCGCTGGACAGCGCCAGATAGAAGGGGGCGAATTGAATATTGGGCGTGTAGGTCAGTCCGATGACCATGCCGCCAGCGGCGTCGGCTGACGCCTTCTGGGCGCCGGTGCCGGAGCCGCATGCGGTGAGGATGCCCGCCAGCGCAGTGGCGGAAGCGGTGGACAGGAAGTGCCGACGTGACAGGAGGCTCATGATGTGTCTTTCCGGTCAGGGGTGGATGGAGGATGAGAACTGCTGATGGACGACAGTCGGGACGCGCCCTCAGGTCGCTCGACGCCCGCGCAGAGAATCGACGACGCGACTGCGGCGCTCGAGCTCCTGCAGGCACCAGTGGATGCTCGTCGCCATGATGCAGAGAACGGCGATGGTGGAGAACAGCCCGGCGGTATCGACGCTCTGGCGCTGAGAGGCCAAGACCATGCCCAGTCCCTTGCCGCCCATGGTCATCTCCCCGATGACCGCACCGGTCACCGACAAGGTGAAACCGGTGCGCAACCCGGACAGGATGGCGGGCAGAGCCAGCGGCAGCTCCATATACGCCACCATGGACGGGCCGTGGGCGCCGTCCAGCCGAGCGGCATCGATGATGTCGGTGTCCAGGCTGCGCAGGCCGAGCAGGACGGACACCGTAATCGGGAAGAAGACCATGAGGACGCACAGCACGACGGTCGGCACGGTGCCGTAGCCGATCCACACCACCAGCAGCGGGGCGACAGCGATGGCCGGAACCGCCTGGGAGGCCGCGATGTAAGGCAGGACAGCGCGAGCGAACGGGCGCCAATGGAACAAGCCCCATGCCAGGGGAAGGGATAGTGCCGCGGCAGCGAGGCAGCCCAGAACGGCCTCGGTCAGAGTCACCTGCGCATAGCCGAGCAAGCCGCCTCGGCTCACTCCCAACCACAAGCGACGAGCAACATCAAAGGGACCGGGCAGGAAGACGGGGAGTATGAGACCTGCGCGGGTCACAGCCCACCAGAGGGCAAGAACCGTCGCCCCCAGTAAGAGTGCGGGGCCAGGGAGCCGACGAGTTCGGGGAGGCCGGACAGCGGAACGCTCTGAGCGCAGCAGTACAGCTCCACCGCTCCGGCTCTCGACCGTGCTTTCAGGGCTTTCGGGCAGCGCAGACACGGGGCGTTCGGCGATGGCGGTGCTCACTGCGGTCCTCTCCGGTTGCCCGGAGCGGGCGCCCCGGGCAAGGCTCCGGGGTGACGGTCGGCGAGCGGCTCGCGCCGGTGCGGCACTCGGGGACCGATAACAGCTCGCATGTGCGAGCCGAAACCGTCCGGGTAATCCCCCGGCCCGGGCGCCTCGTGCATCCTCCCATCCGGACTTTCACCGTCGGCGCCGGAATTCCACCGGCTCAGCCGGTTGTGCCAACCCGACGGGCTGGTACAACCGGGTCGCGGACTATTACCGCCGGCTCGGATTTTCACCGACCCCGGAGCACGTTGCTGGCAGTGACTTTAGCCGACTGCCGCATGCACGACAAGCACGCGCATATACGACAAACACGGTAAACACGACAATGGGCCGTCCACCGGGTGCGCCCTCCAAGTCCACCGGGGCCGTCCGGTCCACCGGACTCAACGGGCCGCGGTGATCGCGGCCTCGAACTCGGCCTTGACCCTGGGGTCGGGACGGCCGGCATAGGACACGGCACAGGCGACGAGCAGGTTGGCGGCGAAGCCCGGGGCGAGCTCGTACAGGTCGAAGAGCCCGCCAGGGCCGCCATCTATATTGCCCCAGATCATGACCACAACGGCCCCGGTCACCATACCGGCGACTGCGCCCAGGGCCGTCAAACGTCGCCAGTAGAGGCACAGCAGGACGGTCGGACCGAAGGACGCGCCGAAACCGGCCCAGGCGAAGGCCACCAGGGCCAGAATCGTGTCACTGGGATTCCACGCCATGGCGGCTGCCACGACAGCGATGCCCAGAACCGCGAACCGGGAGTACATGACCAGACGGGCCTGCGAGAGCTCCCTGTTGCCGACCTGCTTGTAGAGGTCCTCAATGAGAGCGGAGGAGGTCACCAGGAGCTGGCTGGAGACGGTCGACATGATGGCGGCCAGGATCGCGGCCAGCATGAACCCCGCGACCAAGGGGTGGAAGAGAAGCTGTCCCAGAGTGATGAATACGGCTTCGGGATTGTCCAGGCGGCCGCTGTCACGCTGATACACGGCCACGCCGACAATGGCGGTCGCAGCGGCTCCGGCGACCGCGAAGAGCATCCACCCGATACCGATGCGTCGCCCGGCGACGGCCTCCCGCGGAGAACGGATCGCCATGAAGCGCACAATGATGTGCGGCTGTCCGAAATACCCCAGGCCCCAGGCCAGCGAACTGATAATGCCGATGATCGAGGTGGTCGATCCGACCATTGCCCAGTAGTTCGAGTCGACCGCACTGACAGCATCAACAGTCGCGGTGATGCCGCCGAGATGGATGACACCGACAACAGGGACGGCGATGAGCGCCGTCACCATCATGAGGCCCTGGACGAGATCCGTGTAGGACACGGCCAGGAATCCGCCCACAAGCGTGTACATGACGGTGACGCCCGCGACGAGCGTCAGACCCAGCCGATAGTCCATGCCGAAGGAGGACTCGAAGAAGGTACCGCCCGAGACCATGCCGGAGGAGACGTAGAAGGTGAAGAACACCAGGATGATCGCACCACTGGCCCAGCGCAGCAGATGCAGCGAATCATGGAGACGATTGTCGAGGAAACTCGGGATGGTGATCGAGTTGGAGGCGACCTCGGTGTAGGTGCGCAGGCGCGGCGCCACGAAGCGCCAGTTGAGCCAGGCTCCCACGGTCAGGCCGACGGCGATCCATGACTCGACCAAGCCGCCGGCGTACAGGGCTCCGGGCAAACCCATGAGCAGCCAGCCAGACATGTCCGCGGCTCCGGCGGACAGCGCCGTCACCGCCGGCCCCAAGCCGCGATCGGCCAGCATGTAATCGTCGAGCGAGTCATTGCGGCCGTAAGCCCACCAGCCGATGACAACCATTCCGACGAAATAAACGATCATCGAGATGGCTGAGAAAGTCGCAGGAGACATGGTTCTGGTCAATTCTCCTAATAGGGGATGTTCGTCCTATGCTAACCGAGGTCGGTTCTTTCTGCTTTTCTTCGCCACAGGGGATACGGGATAGGGGATACGGGCCGGCCTGCACGTCCGGCGGTACTGAGAACGATGGCGAGAATCCTGAGACTCCTGCCTAGCGGGCCATCTGCATGCGCTTGGCCTCCACGGAGGCTTCGGCCTCGATGACAACGGCATCGAGCGCTTTGCCGACACCGGCGGCCGCATAGGCGCCGATAAGGCCCTCCACGACCGGCGCCGAACTCAGATGCACCCGAGAGGCGAGACTGGGATCAATCAGTTCAAGGGCCGTCTCGGCACTCATGATCCCGCTGCCGAGATCGGCCAGGACGAGAACGCCTTCACCGTCGTCGGCCCTTTCAATGGCGGCCCCCACCTCGGTGGTGTCGGTGCCCAGTCCGCCCCCGGGCAGTCCCGCGGCAAGCTCAACACGAACATCCAGATCAGGGATGAGCCCGGTGGCGAGTCCGAGCGCCGCCTGCGCGAGCTCCAGAGAGTGCGAGACGAGGACGAGGCCGGTCACGAGGCGCATCCATCGACGACATCGGCCAGAGCGCGAACAATAAGAGCGGTCGAGGAGGCGCCGGGGTCGATGTGCCCGATGGAGCGCTCTCCGAGATAGGAGGCGCGCCCTTTCATGGCCCGCATCGATTCGGTTGCCGCCCGGCCCGCATCGGCGGCCGCAGCCGCCGCCTGAAGCGCGGCTCGCAGATCAGCACCCGAGCGCAGAGAATCGAGGGCCGGGAACCAGGCGTCGAGCATCGTCTTGTCTCCGGCCTCGGCCCGGCCTCGCTGCACAATGCCGCCGACGCCGGCCTCGACCGCGGCCACCAGGGCGTCCAGATCGAGACCACGACGGCCTGCGGACACGGCGGCCATGCGCAGGAAGAATGTGCCGTACAAGGGACCCGACGCACCGCCGACCCTCGCAATGAGGGTCATCGCGACCTTCTTCAAGACGACCTCCGGGGAGTCGGGGACAGGGTCCAGGACCTCGACGGCGGACGTCAGGCCCCGCTTCATATTGACACCGTGGTCGGCGTCGCCGATGGCGGAATCCAGCCGGGTGAGTTCGTCGGCGTGTTCGGCCACGAGCTCATTACTGCGGCGGATCCAGGCCGCCAGGTCTGCCGCATTCAGCTCAGCCGGTGCCATGCTCGTCGCGTTCGTCGCGCTTGCTGCGTTCATCGCGTTCAGTCTCCCCAACACAGACCGGGAGTGCGCACCGGGGCGTCCCACAGGCGCAGGACCTCCTGGTCGGTGCGCACGAGGGTCAAGGAGCAGCCCGCCATATCGAGACTGGTCACATAGTTGCCGACGAGGCTGCGCTCTACGACGACGCCAGCGGACTCGAGCAGTCTGGCTACTTCCGCGTACATGATATAGAGCTCAATGAGCGGACTGGCGCCCATGCCGTTGAGGAGAGCGATAACACCGCTTCCGTCACCGGGCGGCAGTTCGGCGAGGATCGGCTCAACGAGGCGCTCGGCGATCTCACCAGCTGCAGCCGCCTTCTCACGGTGATGGCCGGGCTCGCCGTGGATGCCGATGCCTATCTCCATCTCGTCGTCCGGCAGATCGAAGGAGGGGCGGCCGTGAGTGGGAACAGTGCAGGAGGTCAGCGCCATCCCCATGGAGCGGCCATTCCGGCAAACCCGTTCGGCGAGGGTGGCGACCTCGGCAAGGCTTCTTCCCTCCTCGGCGGCGGCCCCGGCCACCTTCTCCACGATGACCGTCACACCCACGCCACGGCGACCGGTGGTGTAGAGAGAATCCTCGACAGCCACGTCATCCTCGACGACGACAGCGACAACTGGGATACCGGCGTCCATTTCAATGAGTTCAGCGGCCATCTCGAAATTCATGACGTCGCCGGTGTAATTCTTCACGATGTGGAGGACGCCGGCCCCGCAATCGACGGCGGTGGTGGCGGCAGCGATCTGGTCGGGAACGGGCGAGGTGAAGATCTCGCCCGCGCAGGCGGCGTCCAGCATGCCTGCGCCGACGAAGCCGCCGTGAAGGGGCTCGTGCCCGCTGCCGCCTCCGGAGACGATGGCGACCTTGCCGTCCTCCTTGGGAGTAGCGCGGTAGACGATGCGCCGATCGATATCGACTCGAAGCGCATTCGGATGTGCCGCGGCCATGCCGGCCAGGGATTCCGTGACGACGGCATCAGCGGCATTGATGAGCTTCTTCATGCGTCAATGCTACGTTTAATGATTCCTCAATCACAGTGAGTCCTCACGCGGGTCTGGCGGGCACCCCGGCACTCCGGCATGAAGAGAATGGTCACGACTCTCAGTCGGCGAGGGCCAGAACGACGGCAGCCGCCCAGGTGGCGTCGTGAGTGAGGGAGACCGGCCACAGACCGGATCGTCGAGCCCCCTCCCCCAGACTCATCCCGAGCGCGCCGGCAATCACGCCGGCGAAGCGCAGCGAGGGCCGCCCCCAGCGGTCGGTGACGATCTCGATGTCGCGCCAATCGACGTCATCGGGCGCCAGGGCCGGGGGTAGAGCATGACCCGCATGCGCATTGGCACCCGTCGACCAGGCCTTGATGAATGCCTCTTTGGCGGCCCAGCGGGCGGCCAGATGCTCGACCTCGGCCGAGTGGGTGCTCTCGGCGCGACGTCGCGCCTCACGGCGCTCGCGGGCGGTGAAGGCACGTTCTGCGAAGACGGTGCCGGGCTGAGTCAGCTGCTGAGCGAGGCCGGGGATGTGGACGAGGTCCAGACCCACCCCGAGAACGCGCGAACCCGCGGGCGCCTCGGGAGTCTCGGGGAGGGGCGGTAGGTTGCCGGACCCGCCCAGATGCCGTCGGGCGTCGTCAGTATCCATAGTCATCCATCGTTGTATTGGACGTATTGGAGCAGCCCCGTGCCGAGCCGGCCTCAGACCGCCGGCCGCCGCAGCAGATCCGCAGCCGTCAGAGGCGAACCTCCGAGGGCGGGTGATCCGATGCGACGGCCGGCGACCGGGAAGAGCGCGTCAGTCTTCTACAGTCATGCCTGCTCACCGGCGTGGTAGACACCGTCGGCTCCCAGCCGCGCCTCGGGATCGAGGAGCATGGCGGCCTCAACCTCATGCGGGTCGCGGTGCTTGGTCTCCTGACCGAGACGTCGGCCATCGACCTGCTCGAACAGCGGTGCCCGGCCGATCATGCCGGCCCGGCGACGGCGCGTGCCCGCGGCCAGACGAGCATTCGCACTGGCCAGCCAGGCGTCCACGGCCTCCTGGCCGCCGGCCTGACGCAGGGCGGACTCGAAGGCGCCGGGGTGCACCAGGGCGATCAGGCCGCTGACGTGCCCGAAGCCGAGAGAGGTCAGCAGACCCGCGCGCACCGGGCCGGCCCCCGGGACACGACCGGACTCTCCGCCACGGCCGGCCATGCGGATGGGCGTGCGCGGCCAGACCCAGAAGGCGTCTTTGGCCAGGGGCGCATCAACCACGTCAAGGCTGGCGTTGCCGGGGGCCACGCCGCTGGCGAGGATCTCGGTCAGGCCCGCCACCTGGAACAGCGCGGCACCGCCCTTGGCGTGACCGGTGATCGTCTTCTGCGAGACCGCCACCAACGGGTTTCCCTCCGCACGGCCCAGTGCACGCGCCAGGCGGGTGTGCAGCTCGGACTCATTGGGGTCGTTGGCACTCGTGGACGTGTCGTGCTTGGAGACCACGGCGATGTCATCGGCCTCGACGCCCAGGGCGCGCAGGGCCCGCGCCAGGCGCGAGTTCTCACCACCGCGGCCCGCCCCCAGGGCGCCCAGCCCGGGTGCCGGAATAGAGGTGTGGGCGCCGTCTGCATAGGAGGAGACGAAACCGATCACGCCGGCGACCGGCAATCCCAGCCGAGCAGCCACGGAGGCGCGCGCCAGGATCACGGTGCCACCGCCCTCGGCCTCCACGAAGCCACCGCGTCGGCGATCATTCGCCCGGGAAAAGTGACGGGCTGAGATGCCCTTGGCGTACATGGCCGCCGCTTCCGCCGTGGCATTCATATTGCCGAAGCCGACCACGGACTCCACCGAGATGTCGTCGATAGCACCCGCGACGACAACATCGGCCTTGCCCAGCGCGATCTTGTCCCAGCCCTCCTCGATTGACACCGCGGCGGTGGCGCAGGCGCTCACCGGCTGAACCATGGAACCATAGCCACCGACATAGGACTGCATGACATGCGCAGCCACGACGTTGGGCAGGGCCTCCTGCAGGATGTCACTGGGGCGCTCCTCACCGAGAAGACGGCCCACGAACATCTTGCGCATGGATTCCATGCCTCCGAAACCGGTGCCCTGAGTGGAGGCCACATCGCTGGGGTGGACGGCCGCGAGGAGCTCGGCCGGGGAGAATCCTGCCGACAGGAAGGCGTCGACCGCCGTGACGAGATTCCACGAGGCGATCGGATCCATGCCTTCGGCCATCGCCGCCGGGATGCCCCACCGCTGCGGGTCGAAGTCGAGCGGGAACTGGCCACCGACCGTGCGTGACAGAGCCGCGCGCCTCGGCACACGAGCGAGCGAGCCCGCCAGGCGGGTGACGGTCCACTCCCCCGTCTCGGAATCGGGCGCCACCAGCGTGTGCTCAGGATCAGTGGCCTCCAGGGTGCGGGCAGTGGCCTCGTCCGCCACAGTCAGAGTGATGTCCTGGTCGAGGTAGACGGTGACGTCCTCCTCGGCATCAGGAGCGATGACCCCGTCATCGACGAACTCGCGGATGCCGCAGCGCGCCACGACCTCATCGCGGTAGCGCTCGAGAACATCGGTCTCTTCCACCAGTTCGCCGTCGGCGTCGTACCAGCCGGCCTTCGGGGAGTCGTGCCAGGTCAGCAGCCCCATGCCCCAGGCCAGCTCCAGCACCCCCGCTGCGGTCAACTCGACGTCGTCGCCGCTGCTCATGCCCAACTCGGCCTCGCGACGTGTGCGACCCGACCCCCACGTGGAGACCTCGCCGGAGGAGACCACGACGATCATGTCGTCCAAGGAGACGTCTACCGCCCCCCAGTTTGGCGCGGACGGCTGGGTCGGCACCACCGGGGTCGGCAGAGCCTTGATGGTGGCGGGAGCCGGGGTGCCCGCTGCGGCATCCGTGCTCTCGGCCGCCCGTGCGATGGCCTGCTCGCGCAGAGCCACCAGATCGACGCTCTCGTCCAGCCCCCCGGTCAGGTCCGCCGGGACCGGAGCGGTGACGGCCCGATCGCGCACGTCGGCAGCGCACAGACCAACTAGCTCGGTCGCGATCTCCTGAGTCGTCCAGGTTCGTACACCGGCGCTCTCAACGGCAGCTACGAGCGGGTCGTTGCCGCCCATGAGACCAGTGCCCCTGACCCAGCCGATGCGCGGGTGGGCGAGCGTCACGCGCTGGGCCCAGGTCCGCTCGGCGCGCCACCGGTTGACGATGGCGTCCAGCGCGGACTTGACCTCGCCATAGGCTCCGTCCCCGCCGAAAGTGCCGCGGTTGGGAGAACCGGGCAGCACGACATGGAGACGATGGTCGACATGGGTGTCGGTACCGATAGCGCTCAGCACGGCGATGGTGCGCTCCACGCTCCACAGGAGCAGACGAGTCTGCGATTCCGCCTCCGGACCGGCGTCGGCAAGGGTTCCGGATACGCGCGGCGCGGCGAAGGGGAACAAGAGGGTCGGGACGAGCGCCTCCTTGACCAGCTTGCTGGAGCCGCCGGAGGTGATGACCTGGTCATGGCCGATCCAGTCGGCAAGGGCGTCAACATCCCGGTAGGAGGCGAGGTTCGCCGGCACCATCCACAGACGGGCGCCAGCAGCGGCGTGCTCGCGGTAGAGCTCTTCGGCGAAGGCCAAGCGCTCGTGGGTCAAGCGCGAGCTGGTCGCCACCACGGTGGCGCCGCCGGCCAACAGCTCGCCGACGACCGCTGCGGCGATGGAACGAGGGGCGACTCCGGTGACGACGGCCACGTCGTCGGCCCACCGGACCGACTCATCCCCCGCCACAGGCCGGTTGGCAGCCACGGCCGCGATCGCCTCGGCGATCTCCGCACGCTCAGCGGCCTCTCGCGTGTCGGCCTCACGCAGGTTCCGGGCCCACCAGGCGGCCTGGTCGGCAACAGCAGATCCCAGACCGGTGAACCTCTCCGGGGTGAGAAGTGCGCGCGCCTGGTCCAACGAGGTCTCGCCGTTGCCCAGGCGGGCGAGGTCCTCGCGTGCCGTGGCCCAGCGGTCGTCGATCAGGACGGCCCGATCGGCGTCGAATGCCGGCGTCACCGAGCGGAGCCAGCCGGTGCCCAGCTCGGCATCGACGGCCTCCACCAGGGCGCGCGCAGCCGCGGCCTCATCGCCTGCATCAGCGGGAATCGTGACCCGATCCGACAGGCCCAGAGCGGACAGGACGGTTCGCGCAGTAGTGGCCAGCACGCCATTCTCACCAGTCACGGTGGCGGCGAAAGCATCCAGGGCGGCGGAGTCCACCACCGCACCTCCGGCGCCGCCGGCGGCGCTGGGCTTGGCCACGGCGACGCCATGAGCCGAGGCCACATCCTGCACGGCCTTGTCGATCAGGGCGTCAACGGCGCCAGCACTGCTCACAGGCGAGGAGGACCCCAGGGAGGCCAGGTCCTCGCCCCGCATGGAAGCGCCCTCGCGAGTACCCAGGAACAGCTCGGCGGTGACATGGGAGACCCACCCCTCTCCCAGGCCCCACGTACCCGTCACGCGCTCGGCGACGCGCGTGGGGCGCACGCCTGAGGGGCCCAGGAGCCTGCCCAGGCCAGTGCGAATGGCATCGGTGAGAACCGGTCCGTAAGCCTTGTAGCCGGGGGCGCCCTTGGCGACAGTGGCGGCGAGCGCCGTCATGTCGGCATCCGCGGCACCATCGATGCTGGCGAGCTGGAGCTCAGTGCCCATATCCATGAGCAACTGGTTGCGTCGTGAGGACACACCGTTGGTCAGGGTCTCGGTGGTGTCGGTCGCCCCGATCTGCTCGGGACGGATGCGCGCGGCGTGCGCCAAGAGAACAGTGAGCGCGTCCGTAGCCGTGAAGGGCAGATCGTCAACAGGTCCCGAGGAGACCGGCGTCGCGGCCGGAGCCTCTACCGGAGCAGCTGCGGCAGGCGTCTCTGCGGGCCCGGCTGCGGGAGCCTCGGCCTGCGCAGCAGGCTGGTCGGCGGCCTGATCAGTGGCCTGTTCGGTGGAAGGCAGCTCGAAGCTCTCCTCCTCCAGGCTCACGGCCGGGTCGGTGTCGGTGGCCAGGACGCGGGCCTCATCACGCCGGGCATTGTGGACTGTCACGTGGAGCCCGTGGTGCTGAGGCAGCAGCAGCGTCCTGGAGGCCAGATTCGCCAGTGTGGGGGAAGCGGCCAGGCCGACCTCGATGATGTGCTCGACGCCCAGACCACCCTTATTGGGCGAGGACAGGAGGACATCCTGGGTCTCGATCCAGCGGACCGGAGAGGCGAACTGCCAGGCGAGCAGCTCGATGAGCAGTTGACGAGCCAACTCGACAGGCCGGTTCTCCCAAGCGCCCCAGTTCTCGACGATGGACTTGACCGGCTCGGAGGGGACGACATCGAGGATCGCCCGGGCGAATTCGGGAGTCAGTTCGAAGGGGCGCGCCACGAGGTTGGGCACATAGCGCCCCACGAGACGATCCGCATCAAGATCGGTCGGCACGAGGGCTGCGAGGCGCTCGCGGAACTCGGGAACGCCGGGGCGGAGTACCTCGGAGTGGAAAGGCACATCAATGCCCGGCACGAACATGAAGGGGTTCTTGCCGCCGTGAGCCTTGGCCTTGGCGCGGGAATCGGCTGCCAGGGCCTCCAAGCCCTTAATGGTGCCCGCCACGGCGTACTGCACACCTGCGAGGTTGTAGTTGACGATCTGAAGGAACTCGCCGGTCTGCTGAGCGATCCGAGCAACGTAGTCCTCGACCTCAGCCGCCTTGATGCCGGCCTGGTTGGGGCGCAGAGCCCCCATGCGGTAGTTCGAGGCGCCGTGCTCGTCGCGCTCGACCAGGGTGTGCATGGTGGAGCCGCGCTGGAAGACGATGGAGATCGTCGTCTCCACGGGCATGACACGCCCATAGGCGCTCAGGGCGGTGTACTCCCCCAGCGAGTGCCCGGCGAAGGCGGCGCCCTCAACCAGAGCACCGGCCTCGGCCAAGCGCGCGGTGGTGGCTATGGCAACGGTCGCCAAAGCGACCTGGGTGAACTGGGTGAGATTGAGCAGCCCCTCAGGGTGGCGATAGGTCACACCGCGAGCGGTCATCTCGGTGGGGTTGTCGCGCACCAGGGCGATGACGGAGAAGCCGAGCTCTGCGCGAGTGTGGGCGTCGGCGCGCTCCCAGACCTCGCGTGCGGCCTTGGAGCTGTTCATCTCGTCCAGACCCATACCGCGGGACTGGATGCCCTGACCGGGATAGATGTAGGCGGTCGGCTCGGGCTCGGTCACGGCAGTGCCGCGGGAGACGACCTCATCGCCAATGCGGCAGGTGACCTCCAGGACGAGGCCGCCGCCGCGCACGAGCCCGGTGCGCTCAACGCTGATCTCCACGCGATCGCCAAGCTCGACCGTACCCAGCATGACATAGGTCCACCCCGCCAGGACGTTGCGGGTGCCGTCAGCAGCGGTGGAGGCCGCCACCTGCTCAGCGGTCGCCGACAGCCACATGCCGTGGACCAGCGGCGCTTCCATGCCGGCGACCTTGGCCGCATGGTAACTGGTGTGGATGGGGTTGAAATCGCCGGTCACACGAGCGAAGGCGGTCATGTCGGCCGGTGCCGTCACGGTGACGCGGCGCAGCAGACGACGCGCGGCAGGCGCGGTGTCGCGCCCCGTCCCCCCGGCCAGCTCGGGGCTGGAGGGCACGGCAGTGCCCGAGGCCCGCCCGCGGATGGCGAAGCGCTCGCGCATGAGGGCGACCAACGAGCCGTCGGAGGCGTCGGTCAGTTCCAAGCGCACATCCACGACCCGTCCCGCGCTGGACTCCTCCAGGGCGGCGACCCACCCGTCGACCTGAATGACGGTCTCGGGTCCGGCCTGCGCATGCAGCTCGGCCAGCGAACGGCGCAGATCGATGGTGTGGTCGAGATGGACGGCCCCCAGCAGTCCCTCAATGAGCGGCATGCCGTCCTCGACGACGCTGCCCAGAGCCGCATAGACCACGGGCCAGCACGGGCCGAGCAGGGCGTCGGGGACCAGCGGGGCGGCCGACAAGGACGTCGGCAGGGCGTTCGCGGTCACCGCGGCGTGGTCGGCTCCCAGGGTGTCCGCCAGCGTGAAACGGGCGTGGACGGTGCCGAAAGGCTGAGTGACGGGGCGATCGAGCGCGTCGGTGGCTCCCTGGACGGCGGGGATCACCTGCGGCAAGTGCTCGACGAGATCCCCGGTGATGGAGACGGCCCCGACTCCTGCGGTGGCGCGCAGGAGATCGTTCATGGTCTCACTGATGCGCTCGGGATCGACAAGCGGTGCGGCCCCGTCCCAGGCGCGAGCCAGGCGCAGGGGAACCACGAGACGGCGCACGGCGTGCACGGACTCCCCACCGGGAGTCGAGTCCCAATGAGTGTCGAGGCGGATGTCCAGGTCGTAGGCGTCCTCTGCAACATCCGGACGAGCGACGACCTTGTAGGCGTCCTGCGGCAGCACGCGAGCCGGATTGATGGTCAGATGCCCGTTCCACAGCACGTGCGGCGTGGTGCGGACCAGCTCGGTGGCGTCAGTGACTGGGGCGCCGAGCGTGCTAGCGGTCACCTCAGTGCCGAGGCGACCGGCGGCGACCTGCTCAGATACGCCCGCGTCCTGAAGGGCCTGAACGGCCGCAGTCTCGAAACGACCCAGCAGGTGACCGACGGGCTCATTGATCGTGGTGATGCCCGCCACCGCAACCGGACCGGGAATGATGCGCACCTGGTCGGCGGTGTAGCGCGGGTCCTGGGACTGCCACAGGGAGTCGGTGCCCCACCAGCGCAGGATGTCGGCGTCCAGGACCGGCACGAAGGGCACCGGCTTGGGGTGCTTGCGGCACAGATCGACGAACCAGGCGGCATCGACCGGCTCGACGAGAGTCTGGGCGGCGGACGGATAGCGGTCGGCGAGCGCCGCCAGGGCGCCATCGGCGTCGAGGACATCCTCCTCGGAGGCGAACAGAGTCTCTATCTCACCGTGGTCGGCGGAGTTCAGACGCGCCTCGATGCGGTTGAGCAGATCGAGGAACCGGTCGTACCAGCCCTCATCGGCCCAGTCCGCACGCACAGCGGATCGACCGTCGTGGGGAGCGACGCACAGCTCGGCATAACGAGTGGCCCACGCCAAGTAGGTCATCTCCTCGACGTCGCCGAAATAGGGCTTGGCGGTCTTCGACAAGGCGGCGATCATCTCGTCGCGTCGAGCATTCATCGCCTCGTCGTTGCCGGCGATCTCCTGGATGAGGCGGGAGGCGCGCGCCGAGGAGTTGTCGATCTCGTACAGGTCGGCACGCAGGTGAGACAGGCCGGAGGTCATGCCGCCCACCGACGCCCCCGAGGCGACCCAACCGCCCTCATGCGCGGGGTCGATTCCAGGAGTATCGACGAGAAGCTGCTTGACATCCTCGTTGGTCTTGGCCTCCAGACAGGTCATGGCGGCGGTGCCGACCATCACGCCGTCCACAGGAGCCGCCGCAACGCCATAGGTCTCGGCCCAGCGCCCGGTGAGGTAGTCGGCGGCCCGCTCCGGAGTGCCGATGCCTCCGCCGACGCACAGCACGAGGTTGTCACATGCCCGAATGGCGTCGTAGGTGGCCAGGAGCATGGTGTCCAGGTCCTCCCACGAGTGATGGCCACCGGCGTGCCCGTCCTCGATCTGCATGATGACCGGGCTGTCGGGCACGGCCTTGGCGATGGCGATGACCTGACGGATCTGATCCACGGTGCCGGGCTTGAAGGCCACGTAGGGGAAGCCCTCGGCATGCAGACGGGCCAGCAGAGCGACCGCCTCATCGAGCTCGGGGATGCCGGCGGAGATGACGACGCCGTCCACCGGAGAACCGGCACCGCGAGCCTTGGACAGCAGACGCTGGGTGCCCAGGTGGAGGTTCCACAGGTACCGATCCATGAACATGGCGTTGAAGGCGGCCGTGCGCCCCGGCTCCAGGGCGGCCTCCAGCCCGGCCAGGTTCTCAGTCAGGACCGTGGCGGTGGTCTGGCCACCACCGGCGAGCTCGGCCCAGTAGCCGGCGTTAGCGGCGGCCGCAACGATCTCGGGATCGACAGTGGTGGGGGTCATACCGGACAGGAGCACGGCAGAGCGCCCGGTAAGGCGGGTGAAAGCGGTGTCGAGGGTCAAACGTCCATCAGGCAGGCGGGTCAGGCGCGGGGCGAAGCGAGCGCGATCCACTGCGGCAACAGGCGTGGCGCCAGGACGATCCAGGTCGTCGATGCTGCGGGCCGTACCGGCCGGGATGACGGTTGTACCGGTACCGGCCACGATGGCCTCGGTCAGACGCGTGAGCACGGTGCCGGGCCCGAGATCGACGACGAGACGGGATCCGGTCGAGGCGAGCGCCTGGTCGACCAGCGCAGGCCAGTCGACCGGGTCGATGAGAACGGCGACGGCGAGCTCGCGGGCCAAGGTGGTGTTCAGTCCAGCGCGCTCGGCCCAAGCGACGACGTCCTCCACCGCCGGAGCCAGCAGAGGGGTGTGGAAGGGCACAGAGGTGACGAGGAACTCGGTGACCGGATTCAGGACCGCCCCTCCGCGGCGGCGCTCCTTGCGGTCATTGGCACTTCGACGAGCAGCAGCCTCCAGGGCGCTGACCACGGCCTCCAGTTCGGCGGGACGGCCCGACAGGATGTGGGCCTGACGGCCGTTGGTCACTCCGATGCTGAGACTCTCCGCCCCGGGAACCCGGGAGAGTACGGCATCCAAGACCTGACGGGTCACACCGCGCACTGAGAGCATCGGGGTGGACTCCCCCACGGTGCCCAGGTCGAGACGACGAGTATCGCGGGCGGCGGCGGCACCGATCAGGCGGGCGATGGCGTGAACCTCGACGACCTGCTCCTCATCAATGGTGTCGGCCCGGGTCAGCGCCTGGAGCAGAGCGACCCCGAGCACTCCTTGAGAGTGGCCAATAGCGGCGGCGGGAGCCGCTGCCCCCGTGATGTCGACGCCCGCGGCGGGCAAAGACGCGATGGCCGCGTGCTGAGCGAACAGGATTCCCGGCACGGAGATGTCGGCGGTGTCGGCCGCAGTCCCGCCCGCAGCGGCAATGGCCGGGGTCACCGGTGCGGCGTCATCGGTCAGGAAACGCGCACCGCGAGGAGTGATGGTCAGCAGATCGGTGGCCACAGGAGCCAGGCGCGCAGCGACCGCGGCATCCAGCTTGACGAGCGCGCCCGCCAGCTCCTGGTCCAGGCCGACGAGCTCGTCGAGAGTGGCGCGCCAGGGCGTGGCCTGTCCGCCGAAGGCGAGAACGTAGGGCTCGTCCCCGCTCAAGCGCTCGGCGGAGGTCGGGGCAGCGGCCTCGACAGTGGTGGAGGTGGTGGGCTGGGTGCTCATGCGGTCCTCAGTCGTGGTGGGCAGGTCGATGGTTGGAACAGTGGTGCGGGGCGGCGCCGGCGAGACAGAACTAACAGAACTATCGGTGTTATCGGTGCTATCGGTCATCCGGGGCCTCACAGGGGGATGTTGTCGTGCTTCTTGATGGGCGTGTTGCGTGAGTCGCGCTTGTCGGCCAGAGCGGCCAAAGAGTCCACAATGACTGTACGAGTGTCCTCCGGGGCTATCACCGCGTCGATCTCACCGATGGCCACGGCCTTGTCGGGATTGATGACCGCCTGGGTGTACTCCTCGACGAGCCGCTCCCGCTCGGCCATCTCGGCCTGCTCACCGCGCTCGTCGCGCACAGTCTGCAGGTCTCGGCGGTGGATGATCCCCACTGCGCCGGCGGCACCAAGAACAGCGATCTCCGCACCGGGCCAGCAGAAGTTGAGATCCGCCCCGATGGCCTTGGAGCCCATGACGATGTAGGCGCCGCCATAGGCTTTCCTCAGGATAATGGTCACCAGGGGGACAGTGGCGGTGGCGTAGGCGTTGATGACCTTGGCGCCGCGCCGAATGATGCCGGCGTGCTCCTGCTCGGCCCCCGGGCGGTATCCGGGCACGTCGACGAACGTGACGACCGGCAGCCCGAAGGCGTCGCAGAACCGTACGAAGCGGGCGAGTTTCTCCGAGGCGTCCACGTCCAGGGTGCCGGCGTCGTGAAGCGGTTGATTGGCCACGATGCCGACCGGGCGGCCCTCGAAGCAGGCGAAGCCGATGACGACATTGGGCGCGAAGACCTCCTGGACCTGCACGAGCTCGCCATGGTCCACCAGAGCCGCGACCACCTCGGCGACGTCATAGGCCTGGCGGGATGAGGCGGGCACGAGAGAACCCACCCGGGAGGCCGGGGAGGCATCTGACGTACGAGCGCTCGCATCGTAGTCGTAGCGCGGGGCTTCCTGATCGGCGGAGGAGGGCAGGTAGGCCAGGAACGTGCGAACCTGCTCCAGGGCATCCGTCTCGTCCTCGGCGACGTAATGCACGACGCCTGAGACCATGCCGTGGATCCGAGCCCCGCCGAGCTCCTCGGCACTGATGCTCTCCCCCGTGACGGCGCGCACGACATCAGGACCGGTGACGAACATGTGGGAGGCTTCCCGGGTGGCGATGACGAAGTCCGTCAAAGCGGGACTGTAGACCGCACCGCCCGCGCAAGGGCCGAGGATGACACTGATCTGGGGCACCAGTCCGGAGGCCGCGCAGGTACGGTTGAAGATGCGCCCGTACTGGCGCAGCGCTCCCACGCCCTCCTGGATCTTGGCGCCACCGGAGTCGATCAAGCCGATCACGGGGATGCGCAGACGCAGAGCGTCGTTGAGCAGACGGACGATCTTGTCGCCCTCGATCGTGCCAAGCGCTCCGCCGGAAACGGAGAAGTCCTGGGAGTAGACGGCCACCTGGCGCCCGTCTATCTGACCGAACCCGGTGACGACGCCCGAGGGCCGGGCCCCCGATCCGGCGCCGGAGCCCGTGTAGCGGCCGATCTCGAGGAAGGTGCCGGCATCCAGCAGCCCTTCAATGCGCTCGCGAGCGGTCTGCTTGCCTTTGGCGTGCTGACGCGCGATGGCGCGGTCCTCAGCATTGGTGTTGACCCGTGCGATGTGCTCGCGGAAGGCCGTTGTGGCCTCCGAGTCCGCAATAGTACGGGCCTGTGAGCCGGCTGAGCCGGTATCGGAAGCCGCACCGGCTGCAGGCGTACTGCTCCTGGGGAAGGTATCGGTCACGGCTCAGGCCTCCTGCTGTATCGACTGCTGGGGCGAGGCTGTTGACTCGGATGGGGTCTCAGCATCGCTCTTCATGCGTACAAGAACTTCACCCGCGGAGACGGTGCGTCCGGCGCTGACGGGGATCTCCTCCACCGTGGCGTCGTTGGGGGCGTGAACGTAGTTCTCCATCTTCATCGACTCCAGAACGACGAGAAGTTCACCGGCATGAACCTGTTGGCCCGGCTCGACGCAGATGCGCGTGACGATCGCCTGCATGGGGGCGGGGATGACGGAGGGATCGGCAGCGGCGGGCTCCGCCGCCTCACGCGCTCCCGATCGGGCGCTCGCGCGTCCGCGGAGCGGCTGCTGTGTCAGGCGCTGGCTCGGTGCGCCGGGGTATCCCACGCCCAAACGAGGCCCGTGTCCGCCCAGAATGCCGTCTGGGATCGTGAGCTGCACGCGCTGGCCATTGAGCTCGATGACGTAAGAGGACCGGGTGCGACGATTCTCCGGTGCCGGCTCCGCCCCAGTGGCGACGGACGCGGGATCGGCGAGCTCAGGCAGGACATCGTTCTCAAGCCAGCGCGTGGTCACGCTGAGCGATCCGTCAGCACCGTCAGCAGAGGGCTCGGTCAGCTCAGGGCGGGTCAGAACGTGCTCGTGCAGCGCCGTGCACACGGTGACGCCTTCGACGATCGTCTCGCTCAGGGCGCGCCGTGCACGGCGGATGGCCTGGTCGCGGGTAGCACCGGTGACGACGATCTTGGCGAGCATGGGGTCGAACATGGGGGTGACGACGTCGCCTTCGACGACGCCGGACTCGATGCGGATACCGGGTCCGGCGGGCCAGCGCAGGCGGGTGATGGCGCCCGTGGACGGGGCCAGGCCACGAGCCGGGTCCTCACAGGTGATGCGCAGCTCGATGGAGTGACCGCGGGGCTCGGGGATCGGCCCCAAATGGCCGCCGGCGGCTATACGCAGCTGCAGTTCCACCAGATCGACGCCGGTGACTTCCTCCGAGACGCAGTGCTCGACCTGCAGGCGAGGATTGACTTCGAGGAACCACAGGTCCCCGGCAGGGGTAAGCAGGAATTCGCACGTGGCGACTCCGACGTAATCGACGGTCTCCAGCAGACGGCGGGAGGCCTCCACGAGCCGATCATGCACGCCCGCGGGCAAGCAGGGAGCCGGGGCCTCCTCGAGAAGCTTCTGGTTGCGGCGCTGCAGAGTGCAGTCGCGGGTTGATACGACGGCGAAGGCATCGTGGCTGTCGCGAGCGCACTGGGTCTCCACGTGTCGTGCGGCCGTCACGAACTTCTCGAGAATCAGCGTGCCGCCCCCGGCTGCGGCAGAGTCGAAAGCCGGCGTGGCACGAACCTCCTCGTCCGAGCCCAGCACGGTGATGCCGCGTCCCCCACCGCCGTCAGTTCGCTTCAGGGCGACGGGATAACCGTGGGCGGCTGCGAATGCCATGACCGTCTCGGCGTCCGTGACCGATTCGGTGATTCCGGGAACAGGGGCGACTCCAGCGCGCTCGGCAGTGGCCCGAGCGCTCATCTTGTCGCCCAGTGCCCGCATGGCCGACGGCGAAGGGCCCACCCAGACGATACCGGCGTCGGCGACCGCCTGAGCGAAGGCGTCGTTCTCGGACAGGAATCCGTAACCCGGATGCACCGCATCGGCACCGGTGGCGCGGGCCATGGACAGGATCGCATCGGCGTCGGTGTACGACGAGCCCTCCGGCAGAGCATGGGCCTCGTCAGCGAGCTCGGCGGCCGGGCTCATAAGGTCCTCGGGGGTGTACGGGAGGATGGATGCGCCTCCCAGGTCCCGGACTGTGCGCACCACGCGCAGGGCGATCTCACCACGATTGGCGATAAGGATGCGGTTGAGTGTCCGGATGGTCACCTATGTGCTCCTCGCGTCAGGCGGCCGTCTGCACGAGACGCGGGACCCTGCGGAACAGCCGGGACGCCAAGGGCTCGTACTGAGACGACTTGCTCATGTGTCTTGGGTGGGAGAAGCGGTCTCCCGTTGGGGCGGATCACCCTGTTCCTACAATAGAATCGGTCTGAACAACCCACGGAGTCACGTTATGACGCCGAAGCACCATTGCAGCATTGTGAAGATCTCACAAAGACAAGCAGTTACATTGGAAACGACGAGCATCAACGCTCAGGAGTGCCGACATCACGCGTCTCGCATTCCAGGGAAGAGACGGAGGTCATCCCGGGCCGCCCGGATCATCTCGTCATCTCGTGGTCTCGGACCGCACCGCCCCACCGCGTCAGGACCATCCGGAAGCGATGAGGACTGTTGAGGACCTCTTCGCCCACCCCGAGCCGGGTTCGATTCCACCGTCGAGCTCCTGCTACGGTACGGATCACGTGTCTGCATGTCTGCGATCACAGGGATCGTTCTCATCTCCTCACCGCCTTCGAAGGTGTCCGATGCCGCCACAATCGCACAGGGCCAGCGCCGTACCGGCCATCGAGACCGCGCCTCATCGTCCACACACGAAGGAGTGAGCATGCCGCTGTATTCGTTGCATTCCGGACCGTATCGATCGACCACCGCATTGATCGCATCGACCGCCGCAAGACTGCGGAAGAAGCTGGGGAAGCTGCTCGCACTGATGGCGGTGGCCGCGATGGCCCTGACCGGCTGCGCCCAGTCCGCAACCGTCGACCCCGAAGCCACCGGCACGGCGACATCGATTGAGTCCGCCCCCGTCAGTTTCACCGACTCCACCGGCCGCCAGGTTGAGCTGCCCCGGAAGATCACCCGCGTCGCCTCGGCAGGGCAGCTGGCCAACATGATGCTGTACGCCATGGCGCCCGACGAGCTGGTGGGCTGGTCGTCCAAGCCCGACAACGACACCGCCAAGTACATCGGCCCGGGGTATCGCGATCTGCCGGAGTACGGGAATCTCTACGGGGATTCCGGCGATTTCGACAAGGAGGCCGTACTGGCGTCCAATCCCCAGGTGATCGTCGACATCGGCCCATGGGACGAGGAGTACAAGGGCAAGCTCGATTCTCTCCAGGAGGATCTCGGCATTCCGGTCATCCTCATCGATGGCGCACTGAGCACCTCCGGCGACGCCTTCCGCCTTCTCGGCCAGGCTCTCGGCAAGACCGACCTGGGCGAACAACTGGGCGCCTACGCCGACGACCTGATCAGCGACGTGCAGACCAAGGCCGCCACCATCTCCGAGGACCAGCAGCTGAATGTCTACTACGGCGAGGAGAAGGACGGCTTGAGCACCATCGTTGCCGGCTCCATTCACGCCGAGACCTTCGACATGGTCGGGGCCAGACTGGTCGTGGGCGAGGACTCCATTGAGAGGAAGCAGAAGGACGGCGGCACGGTCTCGTTGACGACCGTGCTCGATAAGAACCCGGATGCCATCATCTTCGGCCCGGACTCGATCGGCTCGACGGTCGCGGAGGACTCCTCGTGGGCCTCACTGGATGCTGTGAAGAACAACCGCTACTACACGGTTGCCGGCGACCCCTACAACTGGATCGGACGCCCGCCGGGGCTCAACCGGCTATTGGGCGTTCAATGGCTCGGCAGCGTCCTCTACCCAGAGACCTTCGACTACGACATGGTTGCCAAGACCAAGGATTTCTACACCTTGTTCTACCGCTATGACCTCACCGACGACGAGGCCGAGGCGCTTCTGAACCCAGCGAGTCCGTCGCCGTCTCCGTCAGCATCCTCTCACGGGTGACCGAGGCCGACCGGGGCTGACCGAGGGCGACAAGGAACCCCCACCGCTCGTGACCCGCGCCGCGCTGGGCAGCGGTCAGCAGGAGAGTGCAGTGGCCCGCGCGCGCAGCTCGGTGATCGCGGTCAGGGCCTCGTCGGCCCTGTACACGGCGGAACCCGCGACGAAGACATCGGCTCCGGCCTCAGCAGCCCGCTCGATGGTCTGCGCGGTGACCCCGCCATCGACCTGGATGCGCAGCTCCAATCCCGCTGAACTGACAAGATGCCGCGCCTCGGCGATCTTGGGCAGCATCGCCTCGATGAAGGACTGGCCGCCGAAGCCGGGCTCGACGGTCATGAGCAGCAGCAAGTCGATCTGTCCCAGGACAGAGGTGATCGTCGACAGCGGAGTGGCCGGGCGCAGAGCAAGGCCGGCCCCGGCCCCGAGCCGGTGCAGCTCATTGACAAGACGGAAGGGAGCTGCCGTCGCCTCCACATGGGCAGTTACGATCGCGCACCCCATTTCAGCGTATTGAGGCGCCCAGCGATCGGCCTGTTCGATCATGAGGTGGGCGTCCACTGGAAGTTCTGTATGCGCCAGAACGGTCTGGACCAGAGAAGGCCCGCCGAACTGATTGGGCACAAAATGATTGTCCATGACATCGACGTGCAGGCCATCCGCCCCCGCGATACGTGCGAGCTCTTCGGCCAAGTGCGCCTGATCGGCGTTGAGGATGGAGGGGTGGATGGCGGGACTGGTCATGTTGTTCTCCTCATGATTAGCAGGACATTCGCTATGCCCCAGGACTCAGGAGATCCGTCTCAGCAGCGCGCAGAACATGGCATCCGCGCATTCCAGGTGCGGCCACAGCTGAAGCGTTTCCCGATCGGCCCCAGCGGGTGGATGCGGCGCAATGCGGGTGGCGACATCACCCGCATGAAGAATCTCAATCCGTCCGCCGTCCCCTTGGAGCCTCTTGATCACGTCGCGCACAACGTACTCGGTCTCCAGCACGTGCGGCGAGCAGGTCGTGTACGCCACTACCCCTCCGGGACGTACAGCAGCCAATGCGCTGGCCAGCAACTCGCGCTGCAAAGCGGCGAGCTCGGTGACGTCCTTGGGCTCGCGCCGCCACCGGGCCTCGGGACGACGGCGCAATGACCCGAGTCCCGAGCAAGGGGCGTCCACGAGAATCCGGTCATAGCGCCCCGGTTCATCCCGGCCGACGACCCGACCGTCATTGCAGGTGACCTCAACCGCCCCCGGGGGCAGGGCGTGCACCGAGGCCTCGACCAGACGAGCGCGATGCGGAGCGACTTCATTGGCCACCAGTCGCGCACCGCGCTGAACCGCCCGAGCGCCGAGCAGTGCGGCCTTACCACCCGGCCCGGCGCACAGATCGAGCCAGCGCTCGTCCCGCCCCTCGATGGGAGCATCGGCGAGCATGAGAGCGACCAGCTGACTACCCTCATCCTCGACCCCGGCGCGCGCCTCCCTCACCGCACGGATCCGACCGGGGTCTCCCCCGGTCAGAACGACGGCACAAGGACTCAGATTCCCGGATCGCGGCTCTCGGCGAGTGGCGGCCTCCGCCTCCTCCGCGAGGCCTTCGGGGCTGGCCATCCCGGGGCGGGCGCACAGCACGACCTCGGGCTCAGCATTGTCGGCCTGGAGCAGTGGGCCCAGTTCGTCCTCGGAACGGTTGTTGGCGAGCAGCGCCTGGCGCATGGCCTTGACCACCCATATCGGGTGGGACTCGATGGCGGCCAGCGCCGTCGGCGCATCGGGAGCCTCAGCCCGAAGTATGGCCAGCCAGCCATCGAGGTCGCGTTCTGATACGCGTCGCAGGACCGCATTGACGAAGGTTGCGGCGCCCCGCCCAGCAGCACAGGCGGCCAGATCGACCGTTGACGAGACTGCGGCATGACTCGGCACGCGCATGCCGAGCAACTGATGGGCTCCCAGCCTCAGGATGTCGAGCACGACGTCATCGACCTGACGCAGCGGCCGGTCCACGCAGTGGGCGATGATCGCGTCATAGCGACCCTGCAGCCGCAGGGTGCCGTAGGTCAGAGTCGTGGCGAAGCCGGCATCGCGCCGACCCAGGCCCGCCCTGTCCAGAAGGCCGGGCAGCACGAGGTTGGCATAGGCGTCGTCCTCGCGCACCTTTGTGAGGACCTGAAGGCTGATGAGCCGAGCATCATCGACCTTGGGCTCTCGGAAACGACGGCGGTCATCGCCCCGCCGATTCCGACGGTGGGCATCGCCTCGTCGTCCGCGATGACCCCCGGAACGGTTGCCCGATCCGTCGGACCGCCCATCGCCTCTGTGGTGCGCGCTCCCGCGGCGCTCCGCATGCCCCGTCACAGTTCCCTCCCCTGCACGCCGAGGACAGCCCCGACCGGTGGGCGGGCGCCGCGCGCCCAGGCCTCTGCGGCCATCCATTTCTTGCCCGCAGGAGCGACCTGCCCCAGTCGCACAGCGCAGGCACCAGTACCGACGAGCACGTCATGCTTGGTCACCCTGAGTTGTCCCGGTAGAAGGTCAGCGACCTCGGGAACAACTGCGACCGGTCCGAGCCGCAGACGGGCGCCGTCGTAGAAGGTGTGGGCGCCCGGGGCGGGAGTCACCCCGCGCACACGGCAGTCGATGGCGGGCGCGGGATCAGACCAGCGGATCTCACCATCGGCGGACGTGAGCATGGGCGCTACCGTAACGCCCTCTTCAGCTTGCGGCTCGGGAGCCGCCGTGCCGCGATTCAAAGTGCGTAGAACGTCGAGAACCAGAGGCGCACCGGCTTCAGCAAGACGTGTCAGAAGCTCGCCCGACGTATCAGTGGGACGGATCGCCTCGGTCAGCCGCGCATAGACCGGGCCGGTGTCCATTCCCTCCTCAAGGCGGAAAACGCTGGCACCCGTGGTGGTATCGCCGGCGATAAGAGCGCGCTGAACGGGGGCGGCACCGCGCCATGCGGGCAGGAGCGAGAAATGGAGATTGAGCCAGCCGTGCTTGGGAATATCTAGAAGTGCGGCAGGAATGAGACGCCCATAGGCGACGACGACGGCGACATCGGCATCCAAGGTCCGCACCCAGATACGAGCGCTTTCATCTCTAAGGGTGGCGGGCGTATGCACATCGAGACCGGCCTCTCGAGCGAGGGCCGCCACAGGCGAGGCATGGAGAGCGCGGCCGCGCCCCTTGCGGGCATCGACGCGGGTGAGGACGCCGACGAGCTCGTGCTCGGGATGATTCATGAGGGCCTGAAGAGTCGGCAGGGCCACCTCGGGAGTGCCGGCGAAGAGAACGCGCATGACATCAGTCTACGGGCAGACTACGGGCACGGCCGCAGCCCTCGCGGCTGCGGAATACTTCTCTCGGCTTCGCTCAGCTTCTCTCGATGCGAGTTCCGGTGAGGAAAGCGAGGTCCGTCAAGGGCGACAAGCATGTACACGATCGAGGGCCGCCGGTACCGCACTCGGCGACCGGTCATCCAAGATAAATACACAAATACACGGAGCTGGGACCGGCGGCGCGTCAAAAGCGCATTGGTGCAATCGGATTGCCGCCTCCCTACCGCCCGCATCAGCAGGCGTACATCAGGAGGCTTATTCGTGGGCCTCTACGTGTGAGGTGTCGGTTGTTTCGGTGGGGCGGCGTGCTGGTGGGATCGGTTGATGGGGTTGTCGGGCCGGATGTGTCCAAACGGAGGGGATTAAAGTCTCGGTGGCCTGGGGTATCTTCAAGAAACCGTGCGATGACCCGGTGTTTTCGTTGTGTTTCCGGTGTGCTTTCGGTGTCGCGCTGCATGGTGCCCGGGCTGATCTCCTCCGTTTTGGACACTTGGCGCGTTCACTG
>ERZ773004.55-NODE-55-length-73569-cov-56.870134_pt1 | contig 73569 bp, 65 predicted proteins | sample MGYA00580667_ERZ773004 | MGnify/ENA primary metagenome ERZ773004 (study PRJEB29015, sample SAMEA2737963) | human oral metagenome | biome: human oral; feature: human-associated habitat; material: dental | place: China | collected 2123 ... | reverse complement strand
TAAAGCGGTACGCGAGCTGGGTTCAGAACGTCGTGAGACAGTTCGGTCCCTATCCTCTGCGCGCGCAGGAAACTTGATGGAGGGCCGTCCCCAGTACGAGAGGACCGGGATGGACGAACCTCTGGTGTGCCAGTTGTACCGCCAGGTGCACGGCTGGTTGGCCACGTTCGGAAAGGATAACCGCTGAAAGCATCTAAGCGGGAAGCCCGCTCCGAGATGAGGTTTCCACGCCCCCACGTGGGGTGAGAGGCCCCCGCCAGAACAGCGGGTCGATAGGCCAGAGGTGGAAGCGCCGCGAGGCGCTCGCGAGCCGACTGGTACTAATGGGCCGACACCACACCAACCCCCCCAACCCCCCGAACCGGACCGCGCCCCAACAGCGCCCAGCCCGGAGGGGACAAGGACGGGGCGCCCTGACACGAAAGAACGAGGACGCCGCAACCACTATACGAACCACGACCAACCCACCCCCCCACCCAACCCACCACACGGCGGGCCAGGACACCCCGCCACACAACAGCGGCGGGCCAACAAGGGGGGGGCGGACGACACAATCTTGTGGTGGTCACAGCACCGGGGAAACGCCCAGCAACATTCCGAACCTGGAAGCTAAGCCCGGCCGCGCCAATGGTACTGCACCCCAGGGGGTGCGGGAGAGTAGGAAACCGCCACAACACACCACCAAGGGGGGCCGCGCACACAAGCGCGGCCCCCCACACACACACGCGAACACGCGAGGGCACGCAACAACGCGGGCACACACCCACACGCGCGTCAAACCAGCCAACACACACGCACGCGAACACGCAACAACGCGGGCACACGCACGCGGACCCAACACCGACCACGCCAACACGCGAGCGCGCACCAGCGCACACGAGCCCCACCCACGCGCAACGACGCGCACCAGGGCGTCCTATTGCGCCCGCCCTCCTTCCGGCCTAAGATTGTTTATGTTTCAACAATCTTCAGGAAGGTGAACACAATGACGAATATCGCAGTCGTCCTCGGCTCCACTCGTCCCGGGCGCGTCGGAGAGGGGGTCGCCCAGTGGGTCGTTTCCGAGGCGAACAAGGTCGAGGGCGTCAACGCTTCAGTCGTCGACCTGGCCGACTTCGAGCTGCCGTTCTTCGCCGAGCCCATGCCCCCGTCGATGGAGGCCCCCAAGCAGCCCGAAGCGGTGCGTTTCGCGCAGGTCCTCGGCGCGGCCGACGCCGTTGTCTTCGTGACTCCCGAGTACAACCAGTCGATTCCCGGGGTCCTCAAGAACGCGATCGACTACCTGCCCCCCGCGGCCATGGAGGGCAAGAGGATCGGCCTGGTCGGGTACTCCTGGCGCTCCGCCGCCAGTGCGCTCGCGCACTTGCGCACAGTGCTGACGATGTTCGGCACCACTGTGGAACCGCAGCTCGGCCTCAATCTGGGCACGGACTTCCGCGACGGCGCCCTGGTGCCCACACCCGAGATCGAGGAGGGCCTGAGGGCCGTCGTCGAGGCGCTCAAAGCCTGACGCGGGGCGGCCCGCCCCAGCTGGCATCGGGCGGCTCCTCAGCGGCTGCCGTTGCACTGCAGTCGCCGCCGTGCCGCAGTCGTCGGGCGGCCATCCGCTCAACGAGTGAGGGCCCCTCTCCCGCCTGGGAGAGGGGCCCTCACGCTATCCAGCGGTGGCGCTCAGATCCACGAGGACAGCCACATGTGGTCCCTCCAGAACTCGTAATCCAGGACCTGCCCGGTCCACAACGGCAGGAAGTACCACGCGCAAGCGAGCACGGCGGCGGTGATGGCCCCAGCCGCGATGAAACGGACGAGCAGGGCGTCGGCGGTGGGGGCATCGGATAGCGTGGCGCCGCCAAGGTGCTGGGGGCCCGTGGCTGCCCCCTCCCCATTCCCGGTGGGCGCCGGGAAAAAGGGGGCGGAATCGGCCGCCAGGGGCACCGTGGTCGGCGAGTCCGCCTCCAGGGTGTCCCCAGCAGTGTCCTCGGGCCGACTTGCCGTGTCCAACGCGCCTGCCGGGGCGGGGCCCTCGGGGTCGGAAACGGGGGGCGGCGAAGCAAGGCGGGCAGCGTCTTCTGCGGCCCCCGCCCCGTTGGTGCTGATCGCTGCGGGGTCGGGGCCCCCCGCCTCGTCGGTGCTGGTGCCCCTGCGGTCGGCGCCCCCCGCCTCGTCGGCGGAGGCGAGGGCACTGGGGAGCCCCCGCCACTGCGCCTGGCCCACGATCAGACCGACGGCCCACGCCACCGCCAGCGCGACGAAGGGGACGAAAGCCACCGTGTAGAAGGTGAAGATCGTCCGCTTGGCGTACATGAGCCACGGGGCGTAGAGCGCCAGGTAGCCGCAGGCCACCAATCCGGTGCGCCAGTTCCTGTGGCGCGCCGTCGCCCAGAGGAGCACCAGCAGGGCCGCGACGCCGCCCCACCACAGCAAGGGGTTGCCCAGCGCGACGATGTCCCGCGCGCAGTTGCCCGTGTGGCAGCCGCTGATGGTCGAGTCGTTGATCCACGCGAAGGACGTCGCCCGGACTTGGAACAGCCATGTGAACGGGTTCGACTGGTAGGTGTGCTCCGCGGTGAGCGTCGTGTGGAAGTTCCACATCTCGACGTGGTACGCCCACAGGTCGTCCAGCGCCCCCAGGAATCCGGTCCCGCCCGTCACGCCGTGCCCGTGCGCGCGCGGATGGGTGAACCACCCGAACCACGAGGCCACATAGGTGAGGACGGCGGGCGGGACCATGAGCGCGAACGCCCACCAGACGTCGGCCAGGAGGGCGCCGAAGAGCGGGGAGGGGTGCCCGGCGCGCCACCGCGTCGTCCACTCCCGCAGTGCGACGTACAGGCCCAGGACCGCCAGCACGTACACGCCGGACCACTTCACGGAGGACGCCAGTCCTGCGAGGACGCCCGCGGCCAGCAGCCACGGGCGCGGCCCGGAGGCCGGGCCGATGCGCCACGAGGCGGGGCGGGGGACGCGCGGGGAGAGGTAGGCGCGCAGGTCCGGCCATCCCCGGCGGGGCGCGCCGGCGCCCTTCCACGCAGCCAGGCGGGGCCCCAGGCGCGCGCGGGCGTCCTGCTGGTCCTTGACGACGGCCAGGAAGGCGGCGAGTGAGAACATCGCGAGGAAGCCGTCCAGAATGGCGGTCCTGGACATGACGATGGCGATTCCGTCTGTGGCGACGAACGCCCCGGCCAGGGCAGTGATGGCGGGGGAGCGGAAAAGGTTCTGCGCGAGGCGGCACAGCAGGAAGACGGTGATGACGCCGCAGATGGCGCCCATGATGCGCCAGCCGACGGGGTCCGACTGCCCGAGCAGGCGCATCCCCCAGCCGATGATCCACTTCCCGGTGGGGGGGTGGACGGGGTAGCTGGCGTTGGCGGTGAGCCCCGAGGTGTCGCCGGCGGCGAAGGACGCGTCGTAGTCCGCGGGCCAGGTGCCCTCGTAGCCGAGCTCGATGAGCGACCAGGCGTCCTTCACGTAGTAGGTCTCGTCGAAGACCAGGCGGGGGACGTTGTCCAGGTGCGTCAGGCGGATGAGCGCCGCGATCGCGGTCGTGATCAGGGTCGCTGCCCACCCCGCGGCGGCGCTGGCGGGCAGCCGCGCCCATCGGGGGGCGTGGGCCGGCGCGCCGCCCGGGGCCGGTTGGTCCGTTCGTGTCGTCACCCCAGCAGTCTAAGGGGCGGGGAGGAGGACGGGCAGCCGGAGTTGATGCGCGTCTACGCCGCGTGTAGCATTTCGGGTATCCGAAATATTTGTTTCGATGGAGGAACCCGTGACACCACCACTGCGCTCGCTCGCTGCGTTCGGAGCCCTGGGAATCGCCTGCGCGTCCCTGGCCGCCTGCGCGCCCCGCTCCGGGGCGTCCGCCGACAGCCTCAAAGTCGTCGCGACGACGACCCAGATCTGCGACTACATCACCCAGATCGGCGCGGACGCCTCGGGCGGCCTCGCCCTGGACAAGACCGACGCGGACGGGACGACGAGCCACTTGGGCGCGCCGGCGGAGAACGCGAAGAAGACGATCTCCCTGACCTGCCTGCTGGCGCCCAACGCCTCGGCCCACGAGCACGAGATGACGCCCGCGCAGACGGGGGCGCTCGCCGAGGCCGACATCATGGCCGTCAACGGCGTCGACCTGGAGCACTTCCTCGACGAGGCGGTCGCCGCCTCCGGGTTCAAAGGGACCATGCTCGTGACCTCCGGCGTGCTCACCGCCAGCGACGTCGACTCCCCGGGCGCTTCGGCCGAACAGGAGAAGGCCCTGCCCTACACGGTCAACAGGGGCCAGCGCGCCGTGGACGTGGCCCCCTGGCCGTTCCCGCCCGAGGACGGCGAGGACGCCCCCGAGTTCCGCTTCGACCCCCACGTGTGGACCAGCCCGAAGAACGCCGCCATCCAGGTCGCCAACATCGGGGCCGCGCTGGAGGAGGCGGCACCAGGGGCCGCCGACCAGATCCGCGCCCGCACCGAGGCGTACGCCCAGCGCATCGAGGCCCTGGACTCGTGGGCCGCCGCCTCGTTGGAATCCGTTCCCCAGTCGGCCCGGGTCCTGTTCACCTCCCACGACGCCTTCGGGTACTTCTCCAAGGCGTACGGGATCACCTTCATCGGCGCCGCCCTGTCGGACTTCAACGAGCAGCAGGACGCCACCGCCTCTCACATCGACGAGGCAGTGCGCACCGTCAAGGAGTCCGGCGCCCGTGCCCTGTTCGCCGAGAACTCCAACAACTCCAAGTCCATCGAGGCCATCGCCAAAGCCGCTGGCGTCAAAGCGGTTGTCGGGGAGGACGCCCTCTACGGGGACTCCCTGGGCCCCGCGGGCAGCTCCGGGAGCACCTACACGGGATCCATCGTCCACAACGTCACTACGATCGTCGAGGCGTGGGACGGCACTCTGGCGCCGCTGCCCGACGGCCTGGGCGAGGGGTGATGAGATGCTGATCGCCGCCAAGGACCTGGCCCTGGGGTACTCGGGAGTCCCCGCCGCCTGGGACATCACGCTCGATGTCCAGGCCGGGGAGGGCCTGGCCTTGATCGGCCCCAACGGCTCGGGGAAGACCACGCTGCTGCGCGCCGTGCTCGGCGACGTGCGGATCCTGTCGGGCACCCTCGAGGTCGGCGCCAGCACCATCGGCTACGTCCCCCAGAACAACGACCTGGACCCCACCTTCCCCGTCTCCGCCCGCGAGGTCGTCACCATGGGCCTGTACGGCGAACTCGGGTGGGGCTCGCGCCCCGGGCGCGCCCACCGAGCCCGCGTCGAGGAGGCCCTCGAGCGCGTAGGGATGGCCGAGCGGGCGTCCATGCGCTTCGGCCGGCTCTCCGGCGGGCAGCGCCAGCGGATCCTCGTGGCCCGGGCCCTGGTGGCGCGTCCCCAGCTGATCCTCATGGACGAGCCCTTCAACGGCCTCGACCAGCCCAACCGCGACTCCCTGGTCTCGATCGTGCGCCAGGCGACGGCCGACGGCGTCGGAGTGGTCGTGTCCACCCACGACCTCGCGCTCGCCCACCTCACCTGCGCACGGGCCTGCCTGCTCTCCGGGCGCCAGATCGCCTTCGGCCCAGTCGATGAGGTGCTCACCGAGGGGCTCCTGGCCCAGGCCTACGGGGCGGGGAACGACGCCCTCACGGGGGCAGTACCATGACCGCGGCCTTCTCCGGCGCCCTGGAGGCGCTGCGCGACCTGCTCTCCGGCGTTCCCGGCCTCGGCTGGGTGACCTACGCGCCCTACGCGTTCCGCCCGTTCGTGCTCGTCGTCGTCCTCGCCCTGGTGGTCGGCCCGGTCTCCACCATCGTCAACCTGCGCCGCCTCGAGTTCAACGCCGAGGCCATGGTCCACTCCGTCTTCCCCGGGATCGTCGCCGCGGCGGTGTGGTGGGGGACCCGCATGATAATCCCCGGCGCCGCCCTGGCCGCCGTGGCCGCCACCTGCGCCCTCGTGGCCGCCAGCCGCTCCAAGCGGGAGAACGAGGCCGTCACCGCAGTGGTCCTGGCGACCTTCTTCTCCATCGGCGTCATCATCTCCCTGCGGAAGGGCGACATGTCGGGACAGCTCGAGGCCCTCATGTTCGGGCGGCTCATGGAGATGAGCGACGAGCGCCTCATGCAGTCCCTGATCGTGTGCGCCCTCGCCCTGGCCGCACTGGCCCTGACATGGAAGGAACAGGTGTTCGTCGCCCACGACCGCGACGGCGCGCGAGTGGCGGGCGTGCGGGTCCTCGCAGTCGACGTCGTCATCAACGCCGCCATCGGTGCGGTCGTCGTCGCCGCCTCCGCCGCCATCGGCGTCCTCCTGGTCATCGGGTACGTGGTCGTCCCCGGGGTCGGCGCCCGCCTCGCCGCCCCCAGCGCCACGAGGATGAGCGCCACCGCGTCGGGGATCGCCCTGGTCGGAGCGCTCTCGGGACTCGCCCTCATGAACGCCCCCACCGCCCGGCCCGTCTCCCCGCAGGCCGCGCTCGCCCTGACGGTCATCGCCGTGAGCGCAGTCGTTGGGGGCTGGGGCCTCCTGCGCGAGCGCATGCGGGGCCCGGTAGGGGAGCCCGCCGCCGCGCCGGCGGAGCCGCAAGGGGATAAGGGGACGGTCGTTGAGGGCACCGCGCTGCCCGCCCCCGCCTCGTCCCCCGCGCCCCAGGGGAGCTCCTTGTGAACACGATGCTCGCCATCCTCGCCCTGCCGGTCCTGGAGGCCGTCGTCGTCGGGGCGCTCGCCGGACTCGTCGGAGCCCTGGCTGTCCTCGACCGCAGGGTCTTCTTCGCCGAGTCCATCACCCACGGGACCTTCCCGGGCGCCGTCCTGGGCGTCGTCGTCGCCGCGGCCGCGGGCTGGGGGCACGCCGCCATGTCGGTGAGCCTCTTCGCCGGGGCCCTCCTCATGTGCCTCCCGCTCGCCGCCCTCATGTACGCGCTCACACGGATCCCCGGAGTGTCCTCGCAGGCCAGCGCCGGAGTCGTCCTCACCCTGGGATTCGCGTCCGGGTACTTCCTGGCGACCTGGTTCAAGCCGCTGCCCCTCCAAGTCTCCAGCTTCCTCGCCGGATCGATCCTCACCGTGTCCGGAGCGGACCTGGCCGCGGCCTCCGCCTGCCTGGCGTTCGCCCTCGGCCTCATGGGCGCGCGCGGGCCCCAACTCATGCGCCACTGCTTCGACCCGGTCGGCCTCAGCCCCCGGACCCGCCGGACCAACGAGCTCGCCATCCTCACTGTGCTGCTCCTCACCGTCGTCGTCCTCATCCCCGCGATCGGCACCGTCCTGTCCATCGCCCTCATCGCGGCCCCCGCCGCCGCCCTGCGCCCCCACGCGCCCACCCTGCGCGCCTTCATGGTCGCCGCCCCCGTCCTCGGCGCACTCATCGCCCTGTCCGGCCTCGCCCTGGCGGTCGCCGCCGACTGGTCGGCGGGGGGATGCATCGCCCTCGTCGCCGGGCTCGTCACCGCGGCCTCGGCACTGCGCGCTCGCCTGGGCGCGGCGCCGGTGGGACGATAGGGGCGTGACCCACGACGACGCCCGCCCCAGCGGAACCATCCTCCTGGCCGCCACCCCCATCGGGGACCCCGGCGACGCCTCGCCGCGCCTCGCCGCAGCCCTCGCCAGCGCCGACGTCATCGCCGCCGAGGACACCCGCCGCCTGCGCTCCCTGGCCTCCCGCCTCGGGGCAGCCCCCACGGGCAGGGTGGTCGCCCTGCACGACCACAACGAACAGGCCAAAGCGTCCGGCCTCGTGCGCAGCGCCCGCGACGGCGCCACCGTCCTGCTGGTCTCCGACGCCGGGATGCCGACCGTGTCCGACCCCGGCTACCGGGTCGTCACCGAGGCCATCGCACAGGGAGTCCCCGTCTCCGCGATCCCCGGCCCCTCCGCGCCCCTGACGGCGCTGGCGCTGTCGGGCCTGCCCTCCGACCGCTTCGCCTTCGAGGGGTTCGTGCCCCGCAAGGCGGGGGAGGCCGAACGGTTCCTCGGCGCGCTCGCCACCGACCCCCGCACCCTGATCTTCTTCGAGTCCCCCCGCCGCGTCCACGAGACCCTCGTCCGCATGGCCGGGGCCTTCGGCGGCGGGCGGGCGGGGGCCGTGTGCCGCGAGCTCACCAAGACCCACGAGGAGGTCATGCGCGGCACCCTCGACGAACTCGTCGAGCGCACAGAGGGCGGCGTCCTGGGGGAAATCACCATCGTCGTCGCCGGTCACAAAGGGGGCGGGAACCCCGAGGACCACGCGGCCGCGGTCCTCGCGCTCGCGGACGAGGGGATGCGGCTCAAGGACGCCGCTGCTGAAGTCGCCGCCGCCACCGGTCTGCGCCGCAACGACCTCTACCGGGCGGCCCTGGCGGCCAGGGAATAGGGAGTGCTCGGCGCTGGCCGTGGCGATCGAGGGCGTGGTGACAGTCCTGGGGTCAAGGGCAGGGGAGCGGTCCCCGCGGTGGGGCGCTGCGGGGGTGGTATTGCGCGCGATGCCGTGCTCTTGGAGGGAATCTCGCCCGTTGGGTGGGCGTTCGGGCTGTTCTGCGTGCGGGGCGGGGTTTCAAAGGGAAGGTCTCTCCCCCTCGGGCGGGCGCCGCGGGCTCAGACGCTCGCGGGCAACGCAGTACCGGAGCGAGAACAGGCATTGGCTGGCCCTGCGGTGCGCGTCCGACTACGACGATCCGCATTGGGTCGCCAGACTCGGCCGGGAAGACGCATTGGGGCAGGAAACCACCCACTGGGGCAGGTTAACCCCCATTGGGGCAGGCTAATAACCTACCCCAATGCACCGTAACCTACCCCAGTGCGACAGCGCACCCGCCCCAGCAGTACCCGGCTGGGGAGAAACTACCCCATTGCCTACCCCAATGCACAATTGCCTATTCCATTGCGGGAATGCGTCCGTCAAGGATCGTGTGGTGACTCCGTGGCCGGTATTCAGCGCTATCCCATGCGCGGGACTGTGGAGTGCGGCGGCGGGGTCCGGGGGTTTGCCGCGCGCCGGGCTCCCTGGCCGTGCGCGGGACTGTGGAGTGCGGCGGCGGGGTCCGGGTGCGCTGCGGTCAACCGCTGTGTTCCCAGTCGTTCTCCGCCCTCCTCGCTTCGAGGAGTGCTGTGAGAAGCGCGTGCAGGTTGACGAGGGCTGGGTCGTGCAAGTGCGGCTCGAGGTCGATGAATGGGACGGGGAGCTGGAGCCACCAAGGCCCCTCGGGGAACCCCAGGTCCCGCTTGAGCTCGATGATCCGGGCGATCTCGCCCGGTTCCAGTGGTGCGTCCCAGTCGTGGAGGTTGCCGATGAGGATGTCCAGCGCGAGTTCGCTCTCGCCGTGCTCGCACAAGCCCGCGATGAAATCGCCGTGGTGGTCGTAGGGGAACAGGTGCTCGTATTTGCGCGCGAGGGCGCCGATGGCGGCATTGCGCTCCTCGGCGGCCGCCATCGCGGCCCCGCCGCCGAACAGGATCTTCGCCAGCCTTCCCAACACGTTGTCCATAGTGGATCCCTCGGTCCGCGCCCCGCGCCCACACCCGACAAGGAGGCAGTGCGTCTACCCGTGCCCCGCACCTGGCGCCGGATCCGCCGCTGGAGTCCGCCAGCGCCCGGCCCCCGCCTCGTCGGCGAGTACGGGCGGGACGACCCACCCCGCCGTCGGCGGAGCTAGACGACCTCCACCCCCGCTGAGCGCATCCGCTCCTTGGCCGCCTCGCCCAGCTCGGGGGTGACCGGCGCGGTGAGGCCCTCGACGACCCTCACGCCGAAGCCCTCGCGGAGGGCGTCCAGGGCCGTCTCGCACACGCAGTGCGACAGCGCCAGGCCCACGACGTCCACGTCGGTGACGCCCGCCCCGCGCAGCGCCTCCGCCAGAGCGCGCCCGTCCTCGGTGGTCCCCTCGAAACCCGAGTAGGCCGCCGCGTACTGGCCCTTCTTCACAGTGACGTCGGCGGCGAGGCCGTCCAGGGCCGGGTGGAGCATGGCGCCGGGGGTCCCCGCGACGCCGTGCCGTGGCCACGTGTCCACGAAATCCGGCTCGTCCGAGAAATGCGCGCCCGGGTCGATGTGCCAGTCCTGTGTGGTCGCCACCAGCGCGTAGTCGCCGCGGTGGGCGGCCACGTGCTCCGCGACGCGCCGGGCGACGGCGTTGCCGCCCTCCACAGGGAGCTCGCCCCCCTCGCAGAAGGTCGGTTGGACATCGACGATGATGAGCGCTCGCGTCATGACTCCTCCTCTTGGCCGTGCCGTCGCCTCCAACGGTAGCACCGCCGCGCTGCTCGTTCCGCGCGGTGGCGCCCGCGCTACGTGGAGCCGAGGAGGTCCACCCCGGCGCGCCCCGCGGTCCCGCCGCGCTGCCCGGTTCTGAGTTCGGGGGCCCCGGGCATTAGGCTTGGACCCATGAGTCGCATTCTGTCCGCCGTCGCATGGCCCTACGCCAACGGCCCCCGTCATATCGGCCACGTCGCGGGATTCGGTGTCCCCTCCGACGTTTTCTCCCGCTACATGCGCATGGCCGGGCACGACGTGCTCATGGTGTCCGGCACCGACGAGCACGGCACCCCGATCCTGGTCGCCGCGGACGGGGAGGGCGTCAGCGCCCGGGAGCTCGCCGACCGCAACAACCGCCTCATCGTCGAGGACCTGGTGGCGCTCGGCCTGTCCTACGACCTCTTCACCCGCACGACCGCGGGCAACCACTACCGGGTCGTCCAGGACATGTTCGCGACCGTGCGCGACAACGGCTACATGATCGAGCAGGTCACGCGCGCCGCCATCTCCCCGTCCACCGGTCGCACCCTGCCCGACCGCTACATCGAGGGCACCTGCCCGATCTGCGGCGCCGAGGGGGCGCGCGGCGACCAGTGCGACAACTGCGGCAACCAGTTGGATCCCACCGAGCTCATCGACCCGCGCTCGCGCATCAACGGCGAGACCCCCGAGTTCGTGGAGTCCACCCACTACTTCCTGGACCTGCCCGCCCTGGCGCGCGCCCTGTCGGACTGGCTCGACGAGCGCGAGCGCTCGGGCACGTGGCGCCCCAACGTCATCAAGTTCTCCAAGAACTTCCTGGAGGACATCCGCCCGCGCGCTATGACGCGCGACATCGACTGGGGCATCCCGGTGCCCGGCTGGGAGGACCAGCCCACCAAGCGCCTGTACGTGTGGTTCGACGCCGTCATCGGCTACCTCAGCGCCTCCATCGAGTGGGCGCGGCGCACCGGCGACCCCGAGGCGTGGCGCAAGTGGTGGAACGACCCCGAGGCCCTGTCCTACTACTTCATGGGCAAGGACAACATCGTCTTCCACTCGCAGATCTGGCCCGCCGAGCTGCTCGGCTACAACGGGCAGGGCGACCGCGGCGGGCGGCCCGGCGACTTGGGCGTGCTCAACCTGCCCACCGAGGTCGTCTCCTCCGAGTTCCTCACCATGGAGGGCAAGAAGTTCTCCTCCTCCCACGGCATCGTGATCTACGTGCGCGACTTCCTGGAGCGCTACCAGGCCGACGCGCTGCGCTACTTCATCAGCGCCGCCGGCCCGGAGACCTCCGACTCGGACTTCACGTGGGCCGAGTTCGTGCGCCGCACCAACGGCGAGCTCGTCGCCGGATGGGGCAACCTGGTCAACCGCACGGCCTCCATGATCGCCAAGAAGTTCGGCGAGATCCCCGCCCCCGGCGAACTGGAGGACGTCGACCGCGCCCTCCTGGACGCCGTCGAGGCGGGCTTCGCCACCGTCGGCGGCCTGATCCGCCACCACCGCCAGAAGGCCGCGCTGTCCGAGGCGATGCGCCTGGTCGGGGAGGCGAACAAGTACGTCACCGACACCGCGCCCTTCAAGCTCAAGGCCCCCGAGCAGCGCGAGCGCCTCGCCACCGTCCTGTGGACCCTGGCCCAGGCGGTCGCCGACCTCAACCTCATGCTCTCCCCGTTCCTGCCCCACGCCGCCAACGACGTGGACCGCGTCATGGGGGGCGAGGGGCGGATCGCCCCCATGCCGGTCATCGAGGAGGCCGAGGAGCTGGACCCGCAGGTGCTGCCCTCCGACTTCGAGGGCCGCTCCGGCTACCCGATCATCACGGGCGACTACACGGGCGTGCCCACCTGGGAGCGCCACCCGGTCACCGCGGGCACCCCCGTCGCCAAGCCCACCCCGGTTTTCGTCAAACTGGACGAGGCCATCGTCGACGAGGAGCTGGCGCGCTACGCCGCCTCCGTCCCCGACGACGTCACGGGCGCCTGAGGGGAGGAGCCGCGGGCCGGGCTGCCCGGGGGCGTCGCGCCTCACACCCCGGGCCCCTTCGGCCCGGGGGCGCGTTGCTGTTATCCTCGGCCCATGGCTGAAGACTTCATGCTCTCCGCGCTCAACGCCGAACGCGCCTCCCTGGCCCTCCAGGACCCCGACCACCCGCTGTTCCACGTCGCCCCGCCGGTGGGGCGCCTCAACGACCCGAACGGGCTGATCGTCGACTCCGGCACCTACCACGCCTTCTTCCAGTACACGCCCGAGCACCCGCGCAAACTCGTGTACTGGGGGCACGCCCGCTCGACCGACCTCGTGCACTGGACGTACCTGCCGCCCGCGATCCTGCCCGACTCGCGCCAGGACCGCAACGGCGCGTACTCGGGCACGGCGATCGGCACGGACGACGGCGTCGAGCTGTGGTACACCGGCAACTACAAGGACGCCGACACGGGGGAGCGCGAGGCCACCCAGTGCGTCGTCACCACCCCCGACCTGCGCCGGTTCACGAAAGTCGTCCCCCCGGTCATCGCGCGCCAGCCCGAGGGGTACACCGCGCACTTCCGGGACCCGCAGGTGTGGCGCGACCCCGACGACCCGCAGGGCTCCTACCGGATGCTCCTGGGCGCCCAGCGAGAGGACCTCACGGGGACGGCCCTGCTCTACCGCTCCTCCGACCTGCGCGAGTGGCACTGCGAGGGGGAGCTGTCCTTCCCGGACGCGGGCGGGGCATTCGACCGCTTCGGCTACATGTGGGAGTGCCCCAACCTGGTGCGCCTGCACGACGAGGGGAGCGGGCGCGACCGCGACGTGCTCATCTTCTGCCCGCAGGGCATCGCCCCCGAGCGCGAGGGCTTCGAGAACGTCTTCCCCTGCGTCTACATGGTGGGGGAACTGGTGGGCACCGAGTTCCGGGGCGCCGACGGGGACTACTGGGAAGTGGACCGCGGCTTCGAGTTCTACGCGCCCCAGGTGTTCGCCGACCGCGCCCGCGCGTGGGGCCGGGCCGACCCGGCGCTGCTGCTCGGATGGGCCGGCAACGCGGGCGAGGACGACCAGCCGTCCATCAGCACCGGGGGGTGGGTCCACGCCCTCACGGCGCCCCGCGCCCTCTCCCTGGCCGGCGAGCGCCTCGTGCAGCGCCCCCACCTGCCGGGACTGCCCCTGGAGCCCATCGCATTCCCCGCCTCCGTGGACGGGGACGGCGCGCGCGTGGCGGCCCTGGAGTCCTCCCGGTCGTGGCGCTTCAGCGCCTCCCTGGCCCACGAGCCGGGGGCGTGCCTGGAGCTGCGCGTCGGCGGCGACTCCGGCCTGGTCGTGCGCGTCTCGGAGTCGCTCCTGGAGGTGGACCGCTCGCGCACCCGCTACCCGCACGGGGGGATCCGGCGCGTCAGCCTGGAACCCGGGTGGGCAGGGTCGGTCGAAGTCGTGCACGACCGGTCGATCACGGAGATCTTCCTGGGCGGGGGGCGCCTCGCCTTCACCCTGCGCTCCTTCCTGGAGGGCACGGGGTCGGGGCTCGCCCTGGGCGCGTCCGGGGGAGCGGTGCGAGTGGCCGACGCGCGGGCCGCGCGGGCGGACTGATCCGCAGCGGTGTGTTGAGCCTCTCAGGGCTCCCACCAGGGAAAACTGCGGTGGACTCTTGCGTGTCGTCGTCGCGCGAACCTAGTATGTCAATCGATTGCTACACACCGCCCAGCGCGTCGCGTGACAGAGTCGTTGCGCCTGGGACTCGCAGAAAGGAATGTGGTCAGTCATGGATCACGCCAAGGTGGCGACCGAGGTCGTCGAGGCAATCGGCGGACCGTCGAACATCAGCGCAGCGGCCCACTGCGCGACGCGACTCAGACTGGTGATCGCCGACCCGGACAAGATCGACCAGCAGGCGCTGGACGACAACGAGGAGCTCAAGGGCACCTTCGCCGCCGGCGGCATGTTCCAGATCATCGTCGGCCCCGGCGACGTCGACCAGGTCTTCCAGCACATGGTCGACGACCACGGGGTCCGCCAGGTCTCCAAGGACGAGGCCAAGGAAGAGGCCGAGCAGGGCGGGAACCTGTTCTCCCGCTTCATCAAGATGATCGCCGACATCTTCGTCCCGATCCTGCCCGCCCTGATCGCCGGCGGCCTCCTGATGGCCCTCCACTCCGTCCTCAAGGCCGAGGGCCTCTTCGCCGCGCAGTCCGTCGTGCAGATGTTCCCCTGGCTGGAGGACTACGACTCGCTCATCAACCTGGTGTCCTCCGCGGCCTTCGCCTCGCTGCCGATCCTGGTCGGCTTCTCGTCGGCCAAGCGCTTCGGCGGGAACGTGTACCTCGGCGCCGCGATGGGTGCGGCGATGGTCTCGCCCTCCCTGCTCAGCGCCTACTCGATGGCCAAGCCCGACGAGGCGAGCGCCTTCTGGAGCTACTCGAACCAGTCCTCCGTGTGGCACCTCTTCGGCCTGGAGGTCACGAAGGTCGGCTACCAGGCGATGGTCATCCCCACCCTGGTCGTCACATGGATCCTGTGCCTGATCGAGAAGAGGCTGCACAAGGTCTTCAAGGGCACGGCCGACTTCCTGCTCACCCCACTCATCACGCTGCTCGTCACCGGGTTCCTGGCCTTCGTCGTCGTCGGCCCCATCACCCGCGAGATCTCCAACCAGCTGACCAGCGGCATCGACTGGCTGTACGGGACGCTCGGCCCGGTCGGCGGCCTCCTCTTCGGCTTCTTCTACTCCCCGATCGTGGTCACCGGACTCCACCAGTCCTTCCCCGCCATCGAGATCCCCCTGCTGCCCTCCAACGGCGGCCTCGGCGACTTCATCTTCCCCGTGGCGTCCATGGCGAACGTGGCCCAGGGCGCTGCCGCGCTGGCGGTCTTCTTCAAGTGCCGCAACGCGAAGATGAAGGGCCTGGCGGGCGCTGGCGGCGTCTCCGCGGTCTTCGGCATCACCGAGCCCGCGATCTTCGGCGTCAACCTGCGCCTGCGCTGGCCCTTCTTCATCGGGATGGGCGCCGCGGCGATCGGCTCCGCCGGAGTCGCCCTCCTCGGCGTGCGCGGCCAGGCCCTGGGCGCCGCGGGCTTCGCCGGTTTCGTGTCCATCATCCCCGCTTCGATCCCCGCGTACCTGGCCCTCGAGGTCCTCGTGTTCGTCCTCGCCTTCGCCGCCACCCTGGCCTACGCCTCCACGCGGGGCAGGGCCGACATGGCCGATGGGGCCGCCGGCGCCGATTCGGCCGCCACCGCCCCCGCCGCTGCGCCCGCTGCTGGGGCTTCTGCCGCGGAGTCCGCTGCTGCGCCGGCCCCGGCGGCCGCCGCGTCCGCTGCCGAGTTCAGCGACGAGGCCAAGGCCGACTTCACCCTCACCTCCCCGATGGCGGGAACCGCCGTGCCCCTGAGCGAAGTCAAGGACGAGTCCTTCGCGAAGGGGATGCTGGGTCCCGGCATCGCCGTCGAGCCCTCCAGCGGCGTCGTCGTGGCGCCCTGTGACGGGAAGGTGACGGTCGCCTTCCCGACGGGCCACGCCTACGGCCTCAAGTCGGCCTCCGGCGTCCAGGTGCTCATCCACATCGGCATGGACACCGTCAAGCTCGACGGCAAGGGCTTCACACCCATGGTCGCAAAGGGCGACGTGGTGCGCCGCGGCGACGTGCTGGCCGAGGTGGACCTCGACGTGATCCGCGAGGCCGGCTACGACACCGTCACGCCCGTTGTCGTCACCAACAAGAAGAAGTTCGCGTCCGTCACCCCGGACGCCGAGGGCGAGGTCGCCCCCGGAGGGGCGCTGCTCACGGTCGTCCCGAAGGAGGCGGCGCAGCCCACCGCGTGATCCGGTTCCCGGGCGAGGGGGCGGGCGCTTCGGCGTCCGCCCCCTCGCCGTGCGCTCCTACGCCTCCGCGCCGTTGGGGCCGGTTGGGAAACGGTGCACGTCCGCCCCCCTGCGCGCGCTCCTCGTTGCCCGCACCGTTGGAGCCGGTACCGGCTCCCGCGTCAGAGGGTGCGGCTAGTGGGGCGTCAGAGGGTGCGGCCCGGCAGGAAGGCGACGGGGAACTCGACCGCCGGCATCGCGCCGTCCGCGTCCCCGGGGGAGGGCCCGGACCCCTCGATCTGGGCGACCAGGAGCTCCACGGCCTTGCGGGCGATGAGGTCGAGGGGCTGGCGGATGGTGGCCAGGGCGGGCAGGGCGCGCCGGATCGCCGTCGTCCCGTCGAAACCGATCACCTTGAGCCGTGAGGGCACATCGACGCCGCGCCCCCTCGCCCATTCCAGCACCTCGGCGGCGGCCAGGTCGTCGGTGGCGAAGACCGCGTCGAAGCGCCCGGCGACGGAGTCGAGGGCCGCCTCGACCCGGCTCTGCCTGAGGGGGCTGGGGGTGTCGAAGGGGACGGTGAGGACCAGGGGCCCGGCCCCCGTGCCCGCCAGGGCGTCCCTGTACCCCTGTTCGCGCAAGTTGTGCGCGCCCGAGCGCGAGGTGAGCAGGGCCGGGCGGCGCGCCCCCGCCTCGAGGAGCTTCTCCGTGGCCATCCGCCCGGCGCCGCGGTTGTCGCACCGCACGTTGGGGATCGTGGGGGACAGGTCCCTGTCGATGGTCACCAGCGGCATGCGGATGGACTCGTACTCGCACAGGCCCTCGTTGTGCGCCCCGGATATGATGCCGTCCACCCTGTTGCCGATGAGCAGGTTCAAGTACTCGCGCTCGCGGTCGGCGCGGCCCAGGGAGTTGCAGATGAGGATCCGGTAGCCGCCGTCGGCCAGCGCGTTCTCGACCTCCACGGCCAGTTCCCCGAAGAAGGGCAGCGCCACCGTGGGGATTATCAGGCCGATGGTGTTCGTCTTCTTCCCGTGCAGGGCGCGGGCGACCTGGTTGGGCCGGTACCCGAGGTCCTCGATGGCGCGGGCCACCCTGTCCTTGGCGTCCTGGGAGAGGTAGCCGCGGGCGTTGAGCACCCGCGAGACGGTCGTCACCGAAACGCCGGCGCGCTCGGCCACATCGGCCAGGGTCGGCTCGCGGGAGCGTGCCACGTCTCCTCCAAACTGGTCGTCGGCGGGGGCACCGGGGAACGTGCCTTCACAGGACCAGTGTAGTTTCCCAGCCGGGCGCCCCGCCGCCGGTGCCGCGTCCGAGCGCCGGGGGCGGCCGCGGTGGGGCGCAGATCATGACGCGATCTCCTGTCTGACCATTGTCCAAAAGGCGATTCAGCCCATACCATGGTGGCACGGGCCAATGTGTCTAACGATGGACATACCCGCGACCGAAAGGATCGACCATGATTTCCCGCACCGTAGCGATCGCCTCCGCCGTCGGCCTGCATGCGCGACCCGCTTCAGTCCTCGCCGAGGCCGTGGATGAGACGGGCGTCGACGTCACCATCTCCTTCAACGGGGAGGAGGCCGACGCCGCGTCGCTCCTGGAGATCATGACGCTCGGCGCGAAGCACGGAGACGTTGTGACCCTGTCCACTGACGACGACAACGCCGCAGAGGTCCTCGACTCCCTGGTCGCCCTGCTGTCCCGCGATCTGGACAAGGAGTGAGCTCGTGGGCGAGCACACTGTTCTGCACGGCATAGGCGTGTCGGCGGGCACAGCTTCGGCTCCGGCCGCCCTCGTCCAGCCCGCGCCGGGCGTGGACGCCACAGAGCCCGCCTGCACGGATCCGGCGGCGGACGGCGCCCGCGTCCGCGAGGCGCTCGCCGCCGTCTCCGCGCGCCTGAAAGCCCGCGAGGAGAGCGCTCCCAAGGAGACCAAGGCGATCTTGAAGGCGACCGCCAAACTCGCGGCGGACCGCGGCCTGGCCAAGGCCGTCGACAAGAAGCTCAAGAAGGGCATGGGCGTGACCGCGGCCGTCCACGCGGCGGTCGAGGAGTACGCGGAGATGCTGCGGGGCCTCGGCGGCTACATGGCCGAGCGCGCCACCGATCTCTACGACGTCCGCGACCGGGCGACCAGCGAGCTGCGGGGCCTCCCCGAGCCCGGGGTGCCCGCACTGGACGGCGAGGTGATCCTGGTCGCCCACGACCTGGCCCCCGCTGAGACCGCTACCCTCGACCCCGGCACCGTCAAGGGCATCATCACCGAGGTGGGGGGGCCGACCTCGCACACGGCGATCCTGGCGGCCCAGCTGGGGATCCCCGCCATTGTGAAGGCCACGGGCATCATGGGCGTGAGCGACGGCGAGGTCCTGGCCCTGGACGGCGGCGTCGGCGAGGTCATCATCGCGCCGACCCCGGAGGAGGTCTCGCTGCTGGAGGAGCGCTCCCGCAGGCGCGCGATGGCGCTCGCCGGATCCTCCGGCGAGGGCGCGACCTACGACGGGTACCGCGTGAAACTGCTGGCCAACATCGGCACAGTCGATGACGCCCAGAGGGCGGCGGCCTACGACCTCGAGGGCTCGGGCCTGTTCCGCACGGAGTTCCTCTTCCTCGAGCGCTCCGACGCGCCCTCCCTGGAGGAGCAGACGGAGACGTACACGAACGTGCTCAAGGCCTTCGGCGAACGGCGGGTCGTCGTGCGCACCCTGGACGCGGGAGCCGACAAGCCCCTCAGCTTCGCCGATCTGGGCGCCGAGGAGAACCCGGCCCTGGGGCGGCGCGGCCTGCGCCTGTGCCAGGTCCGCGAGGATCTCATCGACACCCAGCTGGCGGCGCTCGCCGCGGCGCACAAGGCGACGGACGCCGACCTGTGGGTCATGGCGCCAATGGTCGCCACCGCCGAGGAGGCGACCTGGTTCGCCGACAAGGCGCGGGGCGTGGGCCTGCCGAAGGTGGGCATCATGATCGAGGTGCCCGCTGCGGCCGTGCGCGCCGAGCAGCTGCTGTCCATCGTCGATTTCGCCTCCATCGGGACGAACGACCTCACGCAGTACACGATGGCCGCGGACCGCCTCGACGGGAACCTGGCGCACTTGCTCGACCCCTGGCAGCCCGCCGTTCTGCAGATGATCAAAGCGGCTTGCAACGGCGGACGGGCCACCGGCAAGCCGGTGAGCGTGTGCGGCGAGGCCGGTGGCGACCCGTTGCTCGCCCTGGTCCTGGCGGGCCTGGGCGTGGCCTCCTTGTCGATGGCGCCGTCGAAGGTCAACGCGGTGCGCGCGGCCCTGCGCCTGCACGACCTGGCGACGTGCCAGCAGATGGGCGCTTTCGCGGTCGATGCGCCGTCGGCCGCCAAGGGGCGCGAGGCCGTCCTGAAACTGGTGTCGCCGACCATGCTCGACCTGATCTGAGGGCCCGGTCGACGAGCAGTGAGTGCGCCCCGGCGGGACCGCCGGGGCGCGCTCACTGCTCCAGTGCCGGGCGTTGCGCCCGCGCCTACTTCCTCCGGCCGGATGGGGCGGCGGCGCGCGGTTTGCGTCCTGTGAACAACGCGCTCACGATCAGGGCGACGCCGAGGGCGGCCATCAGAGTGATCGCGAGGATCGGCACGTTGAGGCGGGGGACCAGGGCCAGCGCTATGAGGAACACTCCCGCCAGCATCACGATCACGCCCCATGCCAGGCCCCCGGCGCGCACGCCCCTGCGGGGCGCCTCCGGCAGATCATGGGGGTCCGCGGGCGCGGCAGGGGCGCTCCACACGCGGTGGGACTCGTCCTCCTCGCCCCCCTGGTCCTGCTGGGGCGCTTGGCGGGCTGCCGCGCCGTCGCCGTGCTCTGGCGTGTCGTCCTCGACCTGGTAGAGGGGGCGCGTTCTGCCCGCGTCGGGAGCGGGCGAGGCGGAATCCCCCGCCGCGGTCGTGGGCAGGACTTGGGTGGGGTCGGCCGGGGCCGTGGTCGGCAGGACTTGGGTGGGGTCGGCCGGGGCCGTGGTCGGCAGGACTTGGGTGGGGTCGGCCGGGGCCGTGGTGGGCAGGGCCTGGGTGGGGTCGGCCGGGGCCGTGGTCGGCAGGACTTGGGTGGGGTCGGCCGGGGCCGTGGTGGGCAGGGCCTGGGTGGGGTCGGCCGGGGCCGTGGTGGGGAACTGCTCGGTCGTGTCATCGTTGAGGGCCATGATCTTCCTTCTCCTTGCCTCAGTTGGCGCCTGATTGGGCGGGATCGGAGCCGTCCCACCGCAGGCCTGTGTCCGCGACTGTGCGCGTTTGCGTGATGTGGAGGGTGCTCAAGTCGGCGTCGGCGCCGATCTCGATGGTGATTCCCCCGAGGCCGGGCTTGCCCCACCCGGGGGAGACCGCGCTCACAGGGGTGCGGCTGTCGGCGTCCGCGCAGCCGCCCAGGTCCGCCACCCAGTCCTGCTGGCCGTCGGGGAACGACGTGGACAGGGAGCCGACGTCGGAGCGGCAGATGATCTGGACGGGCTGGCCCTCCGCGACCAGGATGTTGACCCTGTTCCACGACCACTGGGTGACGGTGATCGTCTTCGTCGTGCCGACGGGGGCACCGGTCAGGTCGAGGGTGCTCGTGCCCACGGGGCTGCCGGTGACGGTGTCCGCCTCCCAGGTGAGGGAGGTCTCGCTGCCCGGAACGTTGGTCCAGGGCCGGGAGACGTTGGTGCTGTTGTGGAATAGGTAGTCGCTGCGGACGAGCATGCCCATGACCGAGGTGGGGACGAACAGGAGCACGCCGATGATGGACATCGCCAGCAGCCACCCGCTGGAGCGGTCCTTCACCGCGGCGACGACCAGCGAGAAACCGGAGATCAGCAGGCACACGCCGCCGCCGATCAGGATGGTTTGAGCGATTTTGAGGGATGTCGCGTCATCGATCTGGGCGTTCGGCGTGTCCAGTGCCCCGCCGGCCAGCCAGTAGATGACGGCGAAGACGGTGGCGAACACCAGTGCGATGAGGCCCGTCACGGCCAGGGTCACGCGGGCGGAGACCAGGCGGGGGCGCTCCTTGGGCCCGGCGGGCGTCCACGTCCGCGCTCTGTGCGGGCCGGAGGCGGGTCCGTACCCTGGACGGGGTCCGTACCCTGGACGAGGCCCGTACCCCGCGCGCTGCCCGTACCCGGGCATGGGGCCGGCCCCTTGCTGCGGGGCGCCATGGGGCATGGCGTTGGAGAACGCCGGGCCCTCCGGTGCCCCTGTGGGGCCCGTCGGCCCGGCGGAGGGCCGCCCGTCCGCGGGGCCTCCCCGGCGGGACTGGGAATGGGGTGCGCCATTGGGTTGGGTTCCAGACATTGGGGGTCCTCCCTGGACAGTGGATCGGGATGATATGACGACGAATGCGACGATGGCTGAGACGAGGGCGAAGAACCAGAATCCGTTGAACACGTAGCCGACGGGGCCGAAGAAGCCCGCGAACGGCAGCGCTGCGCTCAAGCCGATCGCGGCCAGGGCGATGCCGCCGAGCTGGGCGATGTCGATGCGCCCCCGCGCGAGTTCCTCGGCGTGGATGCCCCCGTCCCGGGCCTCTGGCAGGAACAACCACGCCAGGCCGTAGCCCGCCACCACGGGCGGGGCGAAGAAGGCGAGCACCGCGACGAGGACGCGCACCAGGGACAGGTCCCATCCGGTGCGCGCGGATATCCCCGCGCATACGCCTCCGACGACGCGCGGTTGCGACCGGTACCAGCCGGAGGCCCGGACCGAGTCGAAGAAGCGTGAACTCGGCTGTTGTTGCCAAGACATCAGTACCTCCTGGGTGGGCGGGCGTGTGGCTGTGTACTACTCTGCCAACCCCGGGCCGCCGTCGGTAGTGGGGAATGCCCTGAACTGTCCCTGATTCACTGTCCGGGCGCTGGGCGCGGCCGCCCCGGAATGCGAAGATGGGGGTGTGAGCCGACCAGAGAGCGACCCCGGGTACTGGGGGTCCTACCCGCCAGGGCCCCAGTGGGTGCCCCCCCAGCCCGTGGAGCGCCCGCCCCTGCGACGCGCCTCCGCCTCGTCGACGGACATGCCGACGCCGTGGATGGGTGGAGTGTGCTCGGGTTTGTCCGTCCACCTGGGCATCCCGGTCAACACGCTCCGCCTCATCACAGTCGGTTCGGCTGTCGTCGGGGTCGGTGTGCTCATCTACTTGTGGCTGTGGGGAACGGTCCCCGTCGACCGCCCCGGGGACGAGGAGCGCGGGGGGGCCGGGATCGGCCGGAGGCTCGTCGTCGTCGAGGACCGCGCCCAGGCGGTGGCCCGGAACCGCCTGGCGATGGCGGGCGCCTGCCTGATCGTGTTGGCGGCATTGGGGCTCTTGCTGGCCCGGACCCGCGTCGTCGAATGGCGCGACGTCACCGCCTCCATCTCCATCATCACCGGCATAGCCCTGGTGTGGAGCCAGTCCCTGAACCTGCGGGGGTGGAAGTCCCTGCGCTTCCTGGCCGCCGTCGGAGGCGGCCTGGTCCTGCTGGCGTCCGGGATCGTGCTGGCGGCCTCGAGGGAGACCCCGGCCGTCATCCTGTGGAGGGGCGGCCTGATCGGGGCGGCGCTGGTCGCCGGCGTCCTCTTCGCGATGGCGCCCCTGCTGCTCCGGGCGAACAAGGACCTCTCGGAGGCCGAGGCCAAACGCGTCCGCGAGACGGAGCGCGCCGATATCGCCGCCCACCTGCACGACTCCGTCCTCCAGGCCCTCACCCTGATCCGCGCGAGTGCGGACGATCCCGCGCGCGTGCGCGCCATCGCGCTCAGCGAGGAGCGGGAGCTGCGCTCGTGGCTGTACACGGGGCGCACCGAGTCCGCGAGCTCCCTGGCGGCCGCCGTCGAGGAGGCGGTCGGCGCCGTCGAGGCCCGCTACGGCGTCCCCATCTCCGTGGTCACCGTGTCGGACACCTCCGCGGGGGCGGGCGAGCTCGCCCTCGTCGCCGCGCTCGGCGAGGCGGCCCAGAACGCCGTCAAACACGGGGAGCCGCCGGTCTCCGTGTACATGGAAGTGCGCCCCGACCGGATCGAGGCCTACGTGAAGGACAACGGCCCCGGATTCGACATGGGGGCCGTGGCCGACGACAGGCACGGGGTGAAGGACTCGATCATCGGGCGCATGGCGCGCGCCGGGGGCACGGCGCGGATTAGACGCCGCACACCCGGCACGGAAGTCGAACTCACCGTGCCGCGCTCCGATACCCTAGGGGGGACCCCGGACTAACCCCAGTGGCCAGGAGCCCCCATGACGATCAGTCTTGTTATCATCGACGACCACCACATGGTGCGCGCGGGCGTGCGCGCGGAGTTGGAGGCGATGGGGGCGGACCTGCGGATCCTTGGCGAGGCCTCCGACGTGGAGGGCGCCATCGCCGCCTGCCACGAGCTGCGGCCCGACGTGGCGCTGCTGGACGTGCACCTGCCCGGCGGCAACGGAGGGGGCGGCGCCGAGGTGGCGAGCGCGTGCCAGGACGTCGAGGGACTGCGCTTCCTGGCGCTGTCCGTGTCGGACTCCGCGGAGGACGTGGTGTCCGTGATCCGGGCGGGCGCGCGCGGGTACGTGACGAAGTCGATCTCCCCCTCCGACCTGGTGGAGGCCATCAACCGCGTCGCAGGGGGCGACGCCGCGTTCAGCCCGCGCTTGGCCGGCTTCGTCCTGGACGCCTTCGGCACCGGCGAGGTGTCGACCACGGACTCCGAGCTCGACCTGCTCAGCGCCCGGGAGCAGGAGGTCATGCGCCTGATAGCCCGTGGCTACACGTACAAGGAGGTCGCCCACGACCTGTTCATCTCCATCAAGACGGTGGAGACGCACGTGTCGGCGGTGCTGCGCAAACTCCAGCTGTCGAACCGCCACGAATTGACCCGGTGGGCGATGCAGCGCCACATCGTGTGATCCGCGGCGGAGTCTGACGGCCCACAACGGCCCACCGGCCCGGCGCCGACGGGGAAGCCGCGGCGGACGGGGTTATGATGGAATCCCGATGGGCGCGCAGCCCTCCAGGCCCACGGCCTGAGACCCACTACCGGAGGCCGGTATGCACCGCATCGGATTCAACCGCGACACGTACATCAGACTGCAGTCGGAGCACATCGCCCAGAGACGGGCGCAGTTCGGCGGGAAACTGTACTTGGAGTTCGGCGGGAAGCTGGTGGACGACATGCACGCCTCCCGCGTCCTGCCCGGTTTCACCCCTGACAACAAGATCGTCATGCTCAAGGAGCTGGCGGACGAGGTGGAGATCATCGTCGCGGTGAACGCGAAGGACTTCGCCCGCCGCAAGGTCCGCGCCGACATGGGGACCACCTACGACGACGAGGTGCTGCGCCAGATCGACGAGTTCCGCGAGCGCGGACTGTTCGTGGGCTCCGTCGTCATCACCCAGTGGACGGACGACAACAAGGCCGCCCACGAGGTCAAGAGCCGTTTCGAGAAGCTGGGGATCACCGTCTACCGGCACTTCCCCATCCCCGGCTACCCCTCGGACGTGTCGCGCATCGTCTCGGAGCAGGGGTACGGGGCGAACGAGTACATCAGGACCAGCCGCGACCTCGTCGTCGTCACCGCCCCGGGGCCGGGCAGCGGGAAGATGGCGACGTGCCTGTCCCAGCTCTACCACGACCACAAGCGCGGCATCGAGTCGGGGTACGCCAAGTGGGAGACCTTCCCCATCTGGAACCTGCCTCTGGACCACCCGGTGAACATCGCCTACGAGGCGGCCACGGCGGACCTGGACGACGTGAACATGATCGACCCGTTCCACCTGGAGGCCTACGGCGTCAAGACCGTGAACTACAACCGGGACGTGGAGATCTTCCCGGTGCTCAACAGGCTCTTCGAGAGGATCCTGGGGTCCTCGCCGTACAAGTCGCCGACCGACATGGGCGTGAACATGGCGGGCATGTCGATCTGCGACGACGGGGCGTGCCGCGAGGCGTCCGAGCAGGAGGTCATCCGCCGCTACTACAAGGCGCTCGTGGCCGAGAAGAAGCAGGGCGGCGAACCGGTGCAGTCGGCGCGCATCGGCCTGCTCATGGGCAGACTGGGCCTGGAGCGCGCCGACCGCCCGGTGGTGCGCCCCGCGCTGGAGCTGGCCGAGAGCACGGGGGCGCCCGCAGCAGCCATCGAATTGGAGGACGGGCGGATCGTCCTGGGCAAGACCTCGCCGCTCCTGGGCTGCTCGTCGGCGATGCTGCTCAACGCCCTGAAGCTGCTGGCCGGGATCGACCCCGACGTGAAACTGCTCGCCCGGGAGTCCATCGAGCCCATCCAGCGCCTCAAGACGGCCGACCTGGGGTCGCGGAACCCGCGCCTGCACACCGACGAGGTGCTGATCGCGCTCGCGGTCTCCGCCAACGGCGACGAGAACGCGCGCCTCGCCCTGGCGCAGTTGGGGGCGCTGCGCGGGTGCGACGTGCACGAGTCGGTGATCCTGGGCTCGGTGGACGAGGGGATCTTCCGCGCCCTGGGCATCCAGGTCACGACGGAACCCGTGTACGCTACGAAGTCCCTGTACCGCAAGAAGTGACGCCGCGCGGCAGTGCCGGAGGCGTGGCGCGACCGCGGACGGGGCGGGCAGGCGGAGCCCCATGGGCAGGGGGCGCGGCGGCGCGGCCGCTGGCCTACGCTTAGAGGTGATGACTGACTCGACCTCCCTGCCCGACCTCGGCTTCCTCATCGGCCCCGGGGACGACCCGGATTACGCTCCGCCGGAGGCGCCCGCCTTCGACGTCGATGACGCCGGCGACGGGTGGCCTCCGGCCGCGGTGCCCGGGGGCGCGCCGGGGGCGGCCCCCGCCTCGGGCGCCGGGCCCGGTGCGCGGGCCCAGGGGACCTTCGAGTGGACGCAGAGCGCGTACGCCAGCCCGGCGGGGGACCCGGAGGAGTTGACGCGCGGGCTCAACGACCGCCAGCGCGCCTCGGTGGAGCACCGGGGCGCTCCGCTGCTCATCATGGCGGGCGCCGGGTCGGGCAAGACGCGGGTCCTCACGCACCGCATCGCGTACTTGCTGGCGACCGGCCAGGCCAGGGCCGGCCAGATCCTGGCCATCACCTTCACGAACAAGGCGGCCGCCGAGATGCGCGAGCGGATCGCGGCGCTCGTGGGCGATGAGGCGGGGCGCATGTGGGTGTCGACCTTCCACTCGGCGTGCGTGCGCATCCTGCGCTACGAGCACGAGGCGGCGGGCCTGTCCGGCTCCTTCACCATCTACGACGCGCAGGACTCCCAGAGGCTCATGCAGATGGTCCTCAAGGCCCAGGACGTGGACGTGAAGCGGTTCACGCCGAAGATGGTGGCGGCGCGCGTCTCCGATTTGAAGAACGAGCTGATCGGCCCCGAGCGCTACGCCGAGGTCGCGGGCAAGGACCCGGTGTCGCGGATCGTCGCCGCCGCCTACGCCGAGTACGACAAGCGCCTGCGGGACTCCAACGCCGTCGATTTCGACGACCTCATCATGCGCACGGTCCTGCTGCTGCAGCGGAACCCGTTGATCGCCGAGCACTACCACCGGCGTTTCCGCCACATCCTGGTCGACGAGTACCAGGACACCAACCACGCGCAGTACGTGCTGGTGCGGGAACTGGTGGGGGCCGGGGACGACGGCGTGGTGCCCGCCGAGCTGACGGTCGTGGGCGACTCGGACCAGTCGATCTACGCGTTCCGCGGGGCGACGATCCGCAATATCGAGGAGTTCGAGCGCGACTTCCCGGGCGCCAGGACGATCCTGCTGGAGCAGAACTATCGTTCCACGCAGAACATCCTCTCGGCGGCCAACGCCGTCATCAGCCGCAACCAGGGGCGCCGCCCGAAGAACCTGTGGACGCAGGAGGGCGACGGGGCTCCGATCACGGTGGACGCCGCCGACTCCGAGCACGACGAGGCCCGCTTCGTCGTCAGCGAGATCGACCGCGTCGCCGACGCGGGCGCGGACTGGGGGGACATCGCGGTCTTCTACCGCACCAACGCCCAGTCGCGCGCCCTGGAGGAGCTCCTGGTCCGCCAGGGCATCCCCTACCGGGTCGTGGGGGGCACGCGCTTCTACGAGCGCCGCGAGATCAAGGACGCGCTGGCCTACCTGCAGGTCGTGTCCAACCCGGACGACACAGTGGCGGCGCGCCGCGTCATCAACCTGCCCAAGCGCGGCATCGGGGCGAAGGCCGAGGAGGCCATCGCCGCCCACGCCGCGCGCCACGGGGTGTCCTTCGGGCGCGCGCTCGCCCACCTGTGGATCCGCCAGGGGCGCCCCCTCGGCGAGGGCGAGGGCGTGGACATCGCCGCAATGGTGCGCCACGGCGGCGAGGCGGGGGATCTTTCTGCGGACGGCGGCGGGGGGGCGCAGGGCCCGGGTGCCGTCCCCCCGGGCGGCGAGGCGGAGAACGGGGGCGCCACGGCCCCGGCCCCGCAGGGGGATCCCGGTGGCGGCGCGGAGGAGGCGCCCGAAGTGGTGGGCGTCCCGCCGCGGGCCGCGAGGGCGGCCGCGTCCTTCTGGGGGCTCGTCGAAGCACTGCGGCGCGCCGAGCGCGGCGGCGCCTCCGTGGCGGACATCCTCGAGGAGGCGCTCGACCGCACCGGCTACCTCGCCCAGCTGCGCCGGTCCGAGGACCCCCAGGACGCCTCGCGCGTCGAGAACCTGGCGGAGCTGCACTCGGTGGCCGGGGCATTCGCCCAGGAGGCGCCCGGCGGGGGGCTCGCGGACTTCCTGGAGAGGGTCGCGCTGGTGGCCGACTCCGACCAGGTCCCCTCGGGGGGCGCGCGCAGCGGACAGGTCACCCTCATGACGGTGCACACGGCGAAGGGGCTGGAGTTCCCGGTCGTCTTCGTGACCGGCATGGAGGACGGGACTTTCCCGCACCAGCGCAGCCTCGGGGAGGCCAGCGAGTTGGAGGAGGAGCGCCGCCTGGCCTACGTGGCGATCACCCGCGCGCGCGAGCGACTGTACTTGACGCGCGCGGCGGTGCGCAGCGCCTGGGGGGCGCCGCAGGAGATGCCGCCCTCGCGCTTCCTCGACGACATCCCCGCCGAGTTGCTGGAGGTGCGCAGGGCCACCACCTCCGCCGAGCGCCTGCGCGCCTTCCAGGGGGGCTCCTACGGGAACGACGACGGGGGAAGCCGGGACGGGCGGGACCCGTGGGGCGATGAGGACACCGGTCGCGCCTACGGGAGCGGGCGCGGGGGAGCGGCGCCCGTCGGCCAGGTGCGCGCGCGGAGGATACAGCGCATGGGGGTGCCCGCGCAGGCGAGCGCCCCCGCCCAGAAGGTCCTCGCCCTTAAAGTGGGCGACCGCGTCAAGCACGCGACCCTGGGCGCGGGCACGGTCACCGGCATCGAGGGGGAGGGGCAGCGCACGGTCGCGCGCGTGCGCTTCGGGGGCGTGGACAAGCGCCTGCTCGTGCGCATGGCGCCGATGGAGAAGATCACCTGACGCCTTCCCCGCCAGTCCCGGGCGGGGCGGGATCCGCGCGGTGGCGGGCCCGGGCGGCGGACTGGACCCGCGCGCGGCGGCCCCGGGCGGCGGGCGCGCCGGCCGTGGAACACCGCGTGGAACAATGGCGCGGGGAGAGCGGGATCTCGCTCGGGGAACCCCGGCCGCGCTAGACTTGTCGCGTTGCGTCCGCGACCACATTCGTTCGACGGAGGGATTGCCCGGTGGACCTTTACGAGTACCAGGCCCGTGAACTGTTCAGGAAGCACGGCGTGCCCGTGCTGGATTTCGAGCTCGCCACCACACCCGGGCAGGCGCGGGACGCGGCCGAGCGCCTGCTCGGCGCAGGGGCCTCCCTGCTGGTCGTCAAAGCGCAGGTGAAGACCGGCGGGCGCGGCAAGGCCGGCGGGGTGAAGCTGGCGCGGACCCCGGACGAGGCGCGCGAGAAGGCGGAGGCGATCCTCGGGCTCGACATCAAGGGCCACGTCGTCGAGCGGCTCATGATCGCCTCGGGCGCCGACATCGCCGCCGAGTACTACTTCTCGATCCTGCTCGACCGCTCCAACCGCCGGCACCTGGCGATGTGCTCGCGCGAGGGCGGCATGGACATCGAGACCCTGGCGAAGGAGCGGCCCGAGGCCCTCGCCCGCGTCCCCCTGGACCCCGCGGTCGGCATCGACGCCGACGTCGCCCGCCGCATCGTGGACGAGGCCGGCTTCGACCGGGCCGCCGGCGAGGCCATCGCCCCGGTCCTGCGGACACTGTGGGAGGTCTACCGCGACGAGGACGCCACCCTGGTGGAGGTCAACCCCCTGGTCGCCTCGCCCGACGGCTCCATCTGGGCGGTGGACGGCAAGGTCACGCTGGACGACAACGCCCGTTTCCGCCACCCCGCTCACGCGGACCTCGTGGACGCCGCCGCCCAGGATCCCCGCGAGGCGGCCGCGAAGGAGGCGGGGCTGAACTACGTGCGCCTCGAAGGCCAGGTCGGAGTGATCGGCAACGGCGCGGGACTGGTCATGTCCACCCTGGACGTCGTCGCAATGGCGGGCGAGGACCTGGGAATGAGGCCGGCGAACTTCCTGGACATCGGGGGCGGCGCCTCGGCGGCGGTCATGGCCAAGGGGCTGGGCATCATCCTCGGCGACGAACAGGTGCGCTCCGTGTTCGTCAACGTCTTCGGCGGCATCACTGCGTGCGACGAGGTCGCCAGGGGCATCCTCGGCGCCCTTGAGGAGCTGGGGGGCGCCGCGTCCAAGCCCCTCGTCGTGCGCCTCGACGGCAACAAGGTCGCCGAGGGCCGCGCGATCCTGGCCGCGGCGGGCCACCCCCTGGTCCACCTGGAGGAGACCATGGACGGCGCTGCCCGCCGGGCCGCGGAGCTCGCCGCGGCGTCCGAGTGAGAGACGAGAACACGAGGAGACACCGACATGACGATTTTCATCAACTCCGACTCCCGGGTGCTCGTCCAAGGCATGACCGGGTCCGAGGGCCGCAAGCACACGGCCCGGATGCTCAGCGCCGGGACCGCGGTGGTGGGCGGCACCAACCCGCGCAAGGCGGGGACGGCCGTCGCCTTCGACGTCGTCGGCTACGGGCCCGCGGCTGACCGGGTCCGCCCGGGAGTGGCCGAGGTCCCCGTTTTCGGCACTGTCGCCGAGGCCAGGGCCGCCACGGGCGCGAACGTGTCCGTGGTCTTCGTGCCCCCGGCGTTCGCGAAGGACGCGGCCCTGGAGGCCATCGACGCGGGCATTGAGACCGTGGTCGTCATCACCGAGGGCATCCCCGTGCAGGACTCCGTGGTGTTCGTCGACCGCGCGCTGGAGAAGGGGACGCGGCTCATCGGCCCGAACTGCCCGGGCATCATCTCGCCCGCCCAGTCGAACGTCGGCATCACGCCCGCCGACATCACGGGCCCGGGCCGCATCGGCCTGGTCTCCAAGTCCGGCACCCTCACCTACCAGCTCATGCACGAACTGCGCGACATCGGTTTCACCACGTGCCTGGGCATCGGGGGCGACCCCGTCGTGGGCACCACGCACATCGACGCGCTCAAGGCATTCGAGGCGGACCCCGACACCGACCTGGTCGTCATGATCGGCGAGATCGGCGGCGACGCCGAGGAGAGGGCCGCGGCGTGGATCAGTGAGAACATGACGAAACCCGTCGTCGCCTACATCGCCGGGTTCACCGCCCCCGAGGGCAAGACCATGGGCCACGCCGGGGCGATCGTGTCCGGCTCGTCGGGCACGGCCGTGGCCAAGGCCGAGGCGCTCGAGGCCGTCGGCGTGCGCGTGGGGCGCACCCCCTCGCAGACCGCGCTCATCGCCCGCGAACTGCTGGCCTGAGGGCGCGCGCCCCGGCGGCCGGGTGGTCGTTCCCAGCCCGCGGGTTCTGGGACCGGATGCCCGGGTCCGCTGCGCCGCGTTCCCCGGCGCGTCGGTTCCGGGCCGTCCCGTCCGGTGCTCCGGGCCGTCCCTCCCGTGCCCGCTTTCCCCACATTCGGCCCGGGACCGGCGCTGCACCGCGCCGACCCCGGCCCCCCTTTGGCAGGATTGGCACGTGAGCGACGAGATCCACCCGCAGTCAGCCCCCCGCAAGACGACGACCACCTATGTGGCGCAGCGGCGCACCATCCGCATCGCGGTCCCCGACGGGTGGGCCAGGGGCGCCCTCGCCGGGGCGGAGGCCGCATTCGTCGGCTGGGCCCTGTGCCTCGTGGCCGCTTTCGGGGCGTACATGTCCGTCGCCTCGAACGTGTGGATGAAGGACTTCACCCCCAAGGACGCCCTCGGAGTCGGCGGGGACCTGTGGGCCGCGGTCCTGGGCGGGACATCCGTGGTGGGGGGAGTGCCCTACCGGGCCGCCCCCACTCTGATGGGGGTGCTCGTCGTGTGCCTGCTCCGCCTGCTCCTGCGGTCCTCGTTCTCCTACTCGCGCGCCTCCCTGTGGCTGTCCATCCCGGCGTTCGCCTTCACCTCCTGGCTCCTCACCGCCCTGAGCGCCCCGCACGCCCAACTGGCCAGCATCGCCCCCGGCGCCCTCGGCCTCCCCTTCGCGGCCAGCGCCTGGGCGACGGTCGCCTCGTTCAAGGTCCGCGCCGCGCAGTTCCACGCCGCCAGGTGGCTGGGCGGCGGGGTGCGCACGGGAGTGGCGTGGGCGGGGTACCTCGCCGCCGCCGGGTCGGTCCTCGCCGTGGTCGCCCTCGTGGCAGGCTGGGGCAGGATCGCGGGGATCCACGAGCTGCTCGGCGCCTCGTCGGCTGTCGACAACGCGCTGATTGTGGCCGCCCAGGCGTTCTTCGCGCCGACGGTGGCCGCGTGGGCGCTGGCGTGGTGGGCGGGCCCCGGTTTCCTCGTGGGAGCCGACGCGGTGCACTCCCCGTCGGTGGTGGGGGAGGGGCCGATCCCGCCTTTCCCGCTGCTGGGCGCAGTGCCCACCAGCGCCCCGGGCGCCTGGACCGCGCTCGTCCTCGTCGCGGTCGGCGCCGCCTGCGGCGCGCGCCTGGTGAGGCGCTACCCCTGCAAGACCCTCGGCGAGCAGATGGGCCTGGCGCTCACGGCCTGCCTCGTCTTCGACGCCGTGTGCGCAGCGTGGATGTGGAGCGCCACGATGAGCGCGGGGGCCGTGCGCATGAGCGTCCTCGGCCCGAACGTCGGTTGGACCCTGCTGGCCCTCACCCTCGAAGTGCCCCTCGTCGCCCTCGTGGTCACCGCCTGCGCGCACCCCTCGACGCGGCAGCGGGCCTCGGCGCTGCTGTCCGGTGCGCGCGGAGGGGCACGCGGCGGAGCGCGCGGAGGGACTGGCCCCGACTGGATCGGCGCCGAGGGGAACGGCTCCGACAGGGCCGCCGCGCAGTCCGGCGCGGGGGCAGCCGGGGCTGATGATGGGGAGGCCGGCGCGGGGGGAACCGGGGCCGCCGGAGCCGACGCCTGGGAGGCCGGTACCGGGGGAACCGGGGACGGGACAGCCAACGATTCGGGGACCGGCGCAGACGGGACCGGCACCTGGGGCTCCGATGCCGACCAGGCGGACTGGGAGCACTCGGCCGCCGGGCGCGGCGAGCACTCCGGGGCCGCCTCGGGCGCCGAAGGGGAAGGACGGGACGGACAGCCCGCGGATCCGTCGGGCAGCGACGACGGGGCACCCCACGCCTCGGACGGCGGCGCGGGAGTGCGCGGCGCCCCACAGGATGGCCACCGCGGATCCGCGGGCCCCAACGACTAGCATGGACAGAGCCGCGACTGGCGAGGGTGGGGCACCACCGGGGAGCGGCCACCAGCTTCTGGCGTCGCCCGCCTGGGCGCCAGGGCATGACCCCGAGGAGGAAACATGTCCGCACGCCCCGACGACTTCGAGCCCCTTGATGCCCGCCCCATCCGGCGCGCCCTCGTCTCGGTCTACGACAAGACCGGCCTGATCGACTTGGCGCGCGCCCTGGCCGACGCCGGCGTCGAGATCGTCTCCACCGGCTCCACGGCCTCGCGCATCGCCGAGGCGGGTCTCGCCGTCACCCCCGTCGACCGGGTCACGGGCTTCCCGGAGATCCTCGAGGGGCGGGTCAAGACCCTGCACCCCTCAGTCCACGCCGGGATCCTGGCCGACCAGCGCAAACCCGGCCACCGAGCCCAACTGGCCGACCTGGGCGTCGCCGCCTTCGACCTGGTGGTGTGCAACCTCTACCCCTTCGAGCGGACAGCCGCCTCCGGCGCCGGTTTCGACGAGTGCGTCGAGCAGATCGACATCGGCGGGCCCTCGATGGTGCGCGCGGCCGCGAAGAACCACCCGTCGGTCGCCGTCGTCACCTCGCCCGCGCGCTACGCCGAGGTCGCAGCCGCGGCCGCGGGGCAGGGGTTCACCCTGGAGCAGCGCCGCGGGCTCGCCGCCGAGGCCTTCGCCCACACGGCCGCCTACGACCTGGCCATCGCCGGGTGGTTCGCGCGCTCCCTCGGGCTCGCGCAGGTGGCCGATGACCTGGACGACGCGTGCGAACGGCACCTCGACGCCTCCGACGAGGCGTTCCTCAGCTCACTGGGCTACGTAGTCGGCGACGACGCGGAAGCCCCGGTGGAACAGGGCGCGGCTGCCGGAGAGGGCCCGGAGGCACAGGATGGGGCGGCTGCGGGCGCGGGTTCACAGGAGCCGGGTTCGGAGGCGCGGGATGGGGCACCCGCCCCGATGCCCCTGTACGTGGCCGACGCCTTCGAGCGCGCCGATGTGCTGCGCTACGGGGAGAACCCCCACCAGGGCGCCGCCGTGTACCGCGAGATCGACGACTCCGATCAGGCCGGAGCCCACGGCGCTGCGCCTTCCCCCGAGGGCGGTCCCGATGATGCCGCCCCCGCTTCCGGGGTTGGGCCCGATGGCGTTGTCGCCGCTTCCGGGCTTGGCCTCGTCGGCGCCGCCCCCGCCCCGCAGGGCGGTCTGGACGGCGGCAGTGGGCCGGATCCTCGCGGTGGCGCGGTCCTGCCGGGCATTGCCAACGCCCGCCAGCTCCACGGCAAGGCCATGAGCTACAACAACTACACCGACGGCGACGCCGCGATGCGCGCCGCCTACGACCACGAGCGCCCGTGCGTGGCCATCATCAAACACGCCAACCCCTGCGGGATCGCCGTGGGCGGGGACGCCGCCGAGGCCCACCGCAAGGCGCACGCCTGCGACCCCGTGTCCGCCTTCGGCGGCGTCATCGCGGTCAACCGCCCTGTGAGCGTCGAGTTGGCGCGGCAGATCGTCCCCGTTTTCACCGAGGTGGTCCTGGCGCCCGCCTACGAGGAAGGGGCCGTGGAGGTCCTCTCCGCCAAGAAGAACCTGCGCGTCCTCCAGGTTGCCCCGCCCGCCCCGGGCGGCTACGAGTTCAAGCAGATCAGCGGGGGCGTGCTCATCCAGCAGCGCGATGGGCTCGACGCGCCCGGTGACTCCCCCCAGAACTGGACGCTTGCGGCCGGGGCCCCGGCCGACGCCGAGACCCTGGCGGATTTGGAGTTCGCGTGGCGCTCCGTGCGCGCAGTGCGTTCCAACGCGATCCTGCTGGCCAGGGACGGCGCCTCAGTGGGCGTCGGCATGGGGCAGGTGAACCGGGTGGACTCGTGCAGGCTCGCCGTCGAACGCGCCAACACCCTGGGGGCGCGCAGCACCGGCGACGCCGCTGCCGATGCCGGCGCGGACGTGGACTCCGCCGGCGGGGCGAGGGCAGAGGAGGTCGTCCCCGCCGCGCCCGAGCGCCGCTCTGTCGGCGCCGTCGCCGCGTCGGACGCGTTCTTCCCCTTCGCCGACGGCCTCCAGGTCCTCATCGATGCGGGCGTGAAGGCGGTCGTCCAGCCCGGTGGCTCCGTGCGCGACCAGGAGTCCATCGACGCCGCCAACGCAGCCGGGATCACGATGTACCTGACCGGGACGCGGCACTTCGCGCACTGATCCCCAGGGGGCCGGGGCTGTGAGCGTGCGCCCGTGGCGTGCGCCTCGCGTGCCCAGGCGCAGCGGCCAGTCCAGCGCTGGGAGCACCTCGTGCTCACTGGGCGGCGCTCCCCCCATGTGCAGTGGCCAGTCACCGCGCTCGCGGGACGCGCCCGTGGCGTGCGCCTCGCGCTCCAGTTCCCGGCGGCGGGGCCCTTCCGAGTGCGCCGAGCCGTATCGGGGCAGGAGACTCGCATCGGGGTAGGGAACCGTCTACTGGGGCAGGCAATTTGCCCACCCCAATGGCGCGTTGCCTGCCCCAATACCGACCCGCGCCCGCCCAGGACCTCTTGGTCGGACTCGTGCTGATAGGCGCACCCGTTGAGGCGCGGCCCCGCGCAGCACGGTGCGCCGCCTCTGTGGTCGGCCGAGCCCCCGGAGCCGGGTTGCGTGGTTCGTAGGGGCTGAGACCGGCCCTCCTTCCGCTTCTGCGGTGTGGGGCAGTTCCGCCGATGCGGAAATTCCTCTGCCACCCGGGAGCGTCCTCGTGCGGGTGCTGGAGCCGGCCTTGTGCCCGTGGCGGTCTGCTTGTCCAAGGCTGGGAGTCGGCCTCCCATTCCCAGATCGTGTTCGACCTCGGTGCTCCACGAGGCTGTCGCACCACTTAGTGCGTATCTGCACCACTTAGGCCTCTGGAATGGCCGGAACACAGCCGGATTCTGGGCCTAAGTGGTGAAAGTGGGGTCTAACTGGTGCGAATGGCCCCGGGGCCTCGTGCCCACGGCGTGCCGCCCGCCCCTGGAACGCGGGTGGCGGCCAGGCACCCAGAGCCACGTGCCCACGGCGCGCCGTTATCCACAGGCCCCCGATGTGTGGGGAGGTTACGAACAGGGGGTGCCCACGGCGCGCCGTTATCCACAGGCCCGCGATGGGAATATGCGCGTTCGCCGGTGCTCGCTCGATAGTTGGAGGATGAGCGTCCCACGGATCGAAATCATCAGGACCACGTACGCCGACAGGCACGTGGCGGGATCCTCGCCGCGTATGAGGATCAGACGTGGATTCCACATCCGTCCGCCCTCCGGAGACACCGAACCATGGCAGGAATGGCAGGCGGTCGCTCTGGGACGGGTTCTCGCGGTGAATGACACCTACCGCGGCAGGGCTGTCTTCGTCGGTTCCAGCGCCCTGGTCCTTCATGGGATCCCGATGTGGGTCGCGAACCCCGATGTCACGTTGTGGCCTTACCGGCGCCGCCGCGCGTACGCGCTGGCAACTGTCGAGGGGACACGGACGGTCGTGCCGCAGGCCCGGGTCCGCATCACGACGGTTCCGCCGGTTCACGCGCCCGTTGTAGTCCTCGGAGGCGTTCAGGCGGAAACGCCCGTTGACGCGGCCGTGAGACTGGCGCAGGGGAGCGGAGTCATAGAGGGGGCTGTTGCGGTTGCGATGGTTCTTCATCGTCTGGCCCGATTCGATCGCTTCGACCTGTCGGCGTCGCGCGGGCGTGTCGAGGCGGTGCGCGAGAGCATGCTGGAAGCGCTCGAGCAGTCGGGGAACCGGCGTTGGCGCAACCGGGCCCGGCGGCTCATCGCATCTGCCGATGGCGGATGCGACAGCGTGCTCGAAGCCGTTGTCGTCTGGATCGTGAGGACTTTGACCGACAGCGCTGTCGTGACCCAGTTCGAAGTGGTTGCCGACGGGGAGCGGTACTTCGCGGACATCGCGCTCCCTGAACTACGTGTGATCATCGAACTCGACGGTCGGGGGAAGCTCGGCGATGATCTGGCTTCATTCCGCCTGGCCCAGCGGCGTTGGATGGTGCGCCAGCAGCGCATCGAAGAGGCGGGGTGGCGCGTTCTCCGTCTGAATTGGCATGATCTCAATGATTTCGTGGTGTTGCGTTCTCGCGTCGCCCGTTTCCTCTGCGCGGCTGGAGGGGTGTTGATGTCCTCGTACGAGGGCCTATGGCAGGTTCCTCCGTTTGAGAGCAATGGTTCTCATAGGCGTTTCTACGCGTAACGTCGTTGTGCACCATTTCTCGCCCGTCTGCACCACTTAGGCCTCTGGAGCGGCGGAAAAACAGCCGGATTCAGGGCCTAAGTGGTGAAAGTGGGGTCTAAGTGGCGCGGAGGGGCGTGCCCCGCCCGTTCTCGGCGGACGACCCCATGGTCAGGCGCGGTCCGCCGCGATCCGGACGGCGGTTGCGTGGACCGCGCCTTCGTCCCGCAAGGGGTCAGGCGCGGTCCGCTGCGATCCGAACGGCGGTGCCGGCGACGATGAGGTCGACGCCCGCGCGGAAGGCCGCCTCGGCCGACGCGGGGTCGAGTCGGAGCCGGGGGAGCGCCGGTTCGACGCCGAGGGCGCGCGCGGCCTCGGCCTGCTGTTCGTCGAAGGCGTGCCCCAGCAGGAAGTGCCCGAGCGTGCGCGCGGCGATGTCGATGGTCTCGGCCGAGGCGCCCGCGCGGTGCAACGGCTCGTGGATCATCGCGGTCAGGGGAAGGCGCGTCAGGCCGAGGGCGATGGAGCTCGAGACGATCTCCGCCCCGTCGCGGTGGGCCAGCAAGCGTGAGCGCATGGTGTCCGCCGAGGCGCGCATCGCCCTCTCCCAGGGAACCGCGTGGGCAGTGCGGGGGTACGAGGCGCCCCGGTCCTCGCCGGAGCCGCCAGGATATGCGGCTGCCTCAGAGAAAGCGCTGCCCTGGTCCTCGCCGGGGCCGCCGGGATGCGCGGCTGCCCCAGAACATGCGGCGCCGCCGTGCCCGTTCGGGGGCCCAGAGCGCGCGGCGCTACCGCCCCCGCCCGCCCCATCAGCCGCGCACGGGCCGCCTGCGGGAGGCGTTGGCGCACTCCCGACGATCCGGTCCGCCAGGCGCGCCAGGAGTGTTTGTTTGTCGGGGAAGTGCCAGTAGAGCGCGGAGGGGCGGATGCCGAGCTCGGCCGCCAGTTTGCGCATGGTGAGGTCCGGCAGGCCGCGTTGGTCGAGGAGTGCCATGGCCGCAGCCAGGATCTGCTCGCGCGTGATGCGGCCCCTGTCGGGCGCGCTCCCTGTTGACATGCGGCCACTATAGTGAATACCCTGTCCTGAACAGCGTTCAATTCAATTGTTTAAGGAAGTTCCATGACCACTGCAACCGCATCCCCCGCCCTGCGCCGCGACCGCGTCCTCGCCGACCGCCTCGGCGGCACCCTGGCCCGCGAGGCCGTCCTGGTCGTTGCGGGCACCCTGGTCCTCACCCTGATGGCCCGCCTCTCCGTCCCCCTGCCCTTCACGCCCGTCCCCGTCTCGCTGGGCACGCTCGGCGCCCTCAGCGTGGGCGCCCTCGGCGGCGCGCGCCGCTCCTTCCTGTCGGTCGCCCTCTACACCGCGCTGGGCGTCGCGGGCGCCCCGGTCTTCGCCGAGGACCACGTCGGCTGGGCCTTCGCCTCGTTCGGCTACGTCCTGGGCTACGCGCTGGTGGCGATGATCGCGGGCGCCGCCGCCGAGCACGGCTGGGACCGCAAGCCCCACACGATGCTCGCCGCGTCCCTGGTCTCCCTCTTCTCGGTCTACGCCACGGGCCTGGCGTGGATGATCCCCTTCACCCACATGGGCCTCGCCGACGGCATCGCGAAGGGCCTGGTCCCCTTCATCGTCGGTGACCTGCTCAAGGCGGTGGTCGCGGCCGGCGTCTTCCCCGTCGTCCGCTCCCTCACCCGCCGCTGACCCCGGTCCGGCCGTGTTGCGGCGCCCCCGTGAGCGTGGGGGCGCCGCCCCATTCCAACGGGTAGCATGGTTGGCGTGAACGCACCTGCCCCCCGCCCCGTCCTCGTCGTCGACTTCGGCGCCCAGTACGCCCAGCTCATCGCCCGCCGCGTGCGCGAGGCCAGCGTCTACTCCGAGATCGTCCCCCACACCATGGGCGTGGCCGACATGCTCGCCAAGGATCCCGCGGCGATCATCCTTTCCGGCGGCCCCTCCTCGGTGTACGAGGCGGGCGCCCCTTCCGTGGACCCTGCGGTGTTCGAGGCGGGCGTCCCCGTCCTGGGGATCTGCTACGGCTTCCAGGCGATGGCGCACGCGCTCGGCGGCACGGTTGGCCGCACCGGCACCCGCGAGTACGGGCACACCGACGCGGCCGTCCAGGAGGGGTCGTGCCTTTTCGACGGCACTCCCGCCGACCAGGTCGTGTGGATGAGCCACGGGGACGCGGTGCAGGCCGCGCCCGAGGGCTTCGCGGTCACCGCCTCGACGGAGCAGACGCCGGTCGCGGCCTTCGAGGACCGGGGGCGCCGCCTTTTCGGTTTGCAGTGGCACCCGGAGGTGGGCCACTCCCAGTTCGGCCAGGACGCGCTGCGGAACTTCCTGTACGAGGGCGCCGGGATCGAGCCCACGTGGACGGCCGGGTCCATCGTGGACGAGCAGGTGGCGAGGATCCGCGCCCAGGTGGGCGGCGCACAGGTGATCTGCGCCCTATCGGGCGGCGTGGACTCCTCCGTGGCCGCTGCGCTGGTGCACAAGGCCGTCGGCGACCAGCTCACCTGCTTCTTCATCGACCACGGCCTGCTGCGCGCGGGCGAGCGCGAGCAGGTGGAGGGCGACTACGCGCGCGGCATGGGCATCCGCGTCATCACGTGCGACGAGTCCCAGCGCTTCCTGGACGCGCTGGCGGGCGTGACCGAGCCCGAGACCAAGCGCAAGATCATCGGCCGCGAGTTCATCCGCTCCTTCGAGGCCGCCCAGAAGCAGGTCGTCGAACAGGTCGGCGCGTCCGGCGGCGAGGTGAAGTTCCTGGTACAGGGCACCCTCTACCCCGATGTCGTCGAGTCCGGAGGCGGCGAGGGCGCCGCCAACATCAAGAGCCACCACAACGTGGGCGGCCTGCCCGAGGACATGGCCTTCGAGCTGGTCGAGCCCCTGCGCACCCTCTTCAAAGACGAGGTACGCAAGGTCGGCCGCGAGCTGGGCCTGCCCGAGTACCTGGTGAACCGCCAGCCCTTCCCGGGCCCCGGCCTGGGCATCCGCATCATCGGCGAGGTCACGCGCGAGCGCCTGGACATCCTGCGCGCCGCCGACCTGATCGCCCGCGAGGAGCTCACCGCCGCTGGCCTGGACGAGGAGATCTGGCAATGCCCCGTCGTGCTGCTCGCCGACGTGCGCTCCGTGGGCGTCCAGGGCGACGGGCGCACCTACGGCCACCCCATCGTGCTGCGCCCCGTGTCCTCCGAGGACGCCATGACCGCCGACTGGACGCGCCTGCCCTACGACGTCCTGGCCCGCATCTCCACGCGCATCACGAACTCTGTTGCCGAGGTCAACCGCGTCGTCCTCGACGTCACCTCCAAGCCCCCGGCCACGATCGAGTGGGAGTGAGACTCTTACCGAGCTGAGCGCACAAACTGACGCCCTGGCCTCGTCCCTGACTTGTGGGACGTGGCCGGGGCTCACTCGTCCTCATCCCAGTCTTCCGGGAGGGTGGCTACCCTGTTAGGGTCCAACCTGGGGTGGTATGCGTAGTGCTCCAAGCTGTCGAACGAGGGGACGGAGGGGCGCATGTCGAAGGGGAGTCCTCCCACCTCGATCGACTTGGTGAGGAAGATGTTGATCGCGTCCGAAAGGCTGATTCCCCAATGGGCGTAGACCTTTGAGGCGTCAGCCTTGATCTGGGCGGTCGTGCGGGTCTTGATCTCGGCACTGCGGGCGGTCGTTGGCATCGTCGCTCCCTTCTTCGTATAGATAGTGTACCCAGTACGTCCCCATAGTGGGCATACGACTGCTGCGCCTGGGCGGCGTCGCAGTTGTAGGTTGTGAACCTACAACTGCGACATGGGTTCGATTCATCTAGGCGCGATCGCCCTGCTGTCAGAGTCCGAGGGTATCTTCACCACTGCCCAGGCCGAACGCATGGGGGTTCCTCGCGATGCACTGCACGACGCGGTCGAATCCGGTCGTCTTGAGCGGATCATGCGGGGGGCCTATCGCATGATCGGGTCTGGATCCTCCTATACGGACGGGCTCGTTGCCGCGTGGAAACTCACCGCACCAGCGAGGTTCGCCCATGAGCCCGCAGAAGTGGGGGATCGGCCAGATCGTCCGCACGGCGGCGCTGAAGCGTGGAAACGCGCTATGGCCTCGCGGTTCTCGCGCACCAGGACGACAGTCGCCCACACGGCGTGGACGACCATGAGGATGATTGCCAGGGCAACGGTCACCGCGTGCGCCGGGTTCGCCGAGGCGCCCCGCGCGATCGTGGATATGACCACCGTCCCCGCCGTGTCGCACGGGAGGCCCTGGTTCGCGGGGGCTGCGCGGGCTATCCCTCCAACGCGGCGTAGGCCTCGTCGTCCACGGGCTCCAGCCACTCGGTGCTCGTGTTCTCGCCGGGGTACTCGAAGGCCAGGTGGCTGAACCATGAACTGGCGGTGGCGCCGTGCCAGTGCTTGACGTTCGCGGGAACCTCGACGACGTCGCCGGGCCGTAGGCGCTGTGCGGGCTTGCCCTCCTCCTGGTGCCAGCCCTCGCCGTCCACGCAGATGAGGACCTGTCCGCCGCCGCTGCCCGCGTGGTGCACGTGCCAGTTGTTGCGGCACCCCGGCTCGAAGGTGACGTTGAAGACCGGCAGGTAGTCGCCCTCGCGGCTCACCCGTTTCAGCCATGAGCGGCCACTGAAGTACTGCGCATAGCCGTCGTTCGGTGCGCCCACGCCGAAGAGGCCGCCGTGCCCGGACTCCTCGGCCCCGGCCTCGCCGTAGACCTCTGCCGCCATGGTGAAGGCCGCCCATGCGTTGGGCCATCCGGCGTAGAAGGCGATGTGGGTGAGGATCTCCGCCATCTCGGACCTGCTCACCCCGTTGGCGCGGGCGAACTCCAAGTGGTGCCTGAGCGAGCCGTCGGTGATGCCCTTGCCGATCAGCGCGCTCACCGTGACGATGCTGCGGAGCTTGAGGGGGAGTGCTCCCTCCCGGCTCCACACCTCGCCGAAAAGGACGTCGTCGTTGAGGCGGGCGAACTCGGGGGCGAACCCACCGAGCCTGTCGCGTCCCGCCGTCTGCTTGATTGGCATTGCGTGCTCCTCCGTGTGGGTGTGTTGCTGTTACTCCTGGCCGTCGACGTCGGGAACGAAGTGGAGGTACTGGTCCAGGAGTTCCGGCGTGCGGTGGTAGATCGTGTCGCCGCGGTCGAGCGCCGCGATCCGCGCCATCTCCTCGTCCGTCAGCGCGAAGTCGAAGAGCTCGATGTTCTGGGCGATGTGCGAGGGGGTCTTCGATCCCGGGATGACGATGTTGCCCTGCTGCACGTGCCAGCGGAGGATGACCTGCGCCGGGGACTTCCCGTGGGCCTTGGCGAGCTCGCCGATCAGGGGCTCGCCCATGATCGAGTCGTTGCCGCGCCCGCCCAGCGGGTACCACGCCTGCAGTGCGATGTTGTGCTGCGCGAGGAGCTTCTTGAGCTCGGTCTGCGGGAAGTAGGGATGGCACTCGGTCTGGATGAGCGCGGGCATCACCTCGCACTCGTCGATGAGGTGTTGGACCTCTGCCGCGTTGAAGTTCGAGATGCCGATGGAGCGCAGCTTCCCCGCCCTGTAAGCGTCCTCGAGCTTCCTGTATCCGGTGATGTAGTCGCCGGCCGGCTGGTGCAGGATCATGAGGTCGATGTAGGCGACGCCCAGGCGCTCGAGCGTCTCGTCCACGGCGGTGTCGCTGTCGTAGAAGGACGGCCACAGCTTCGTCTCCAGGAAGACGTCCTCGCGCGCTTTGGTGGAGGCCCGCATGCCCCGCCCCACGCCGCGCTCGTTGACGTAGACGTTGGCGGTGTCGATGAGCTCGTAGCCGTTGTCCAGGGCGAAGGTGACGGACGCCTGGGCCTCGTCGGGGGAGAGCTGGTAGGTGCCAAGGCCGACGAGGGGCATCTCGACGCCGTTGTTCAGGGTGATGTGGCTCATTGTTGCCTTCCTTCGTCCTCAGTCGTATCGCTCGCGCGATCGGGGGCCGCCCGAAAACCTGCGCGCGCCTCGATCGCCGCGCTGCTGCCAGCGTATGCCTCGCCGCACAACATGTAAAATACCTATGTCAACTTTCTGGAAATGTGTAATACGTATGGGAGGGGAGTGTGGAACTCCGGACCCTTCGCTACTTCCTCGCTGTCGCCCGCGAAGGGAACATGACAGGGGCGGCGAACGTGCTGTACGTTACACAACCCACCCTTTCCCGTCAGATCGCAGATCTGGAGCGGGAGCTGGGCGTGGTGCTCTTCGAGCGCACCAATAGGGCGTGCGTGCTCACGGCGGATGGTATGCGCCTGCGCCAGCGCGCTGAGGAGATCCTCGCCCTCGTGGAGCAGACCGAACGGGAGTTGGCCGATCGGGAGGGCGGTGTCGCCGGGAGCGTGCGCATCGGAGCCGGGGAGACGCGGGCGATGCGGGTCGTGCTCTCGGCCTTCAGCCAGCTGCGCGGAGCGTACCCCGACGTGACCATCGACCTGTGCACGGGCAACGCGGACGCGGTCGAGGAGCGCCTCGAGCGCGGCCTGCTGGACTTCGCGCTCCTCCTCGAGCCGGTCAACCTGGACAAGTACGAGTCCGTCCGCATGCCTGCCGTTGATCGTGTCGGCGTGTGCGTGGCGGCCGACGGCCCGTGGGGCTCCCTCGGGGCCGTGGGCTCCCGCGACCTGGAGCGGATGCCCCTCCTCGTGAGCTCGCGGACCTCCAACAAGGCCGTCGACGTGGCCGCCTGGTCGGATGGGGTCATCGGCCCCGAGCGCTTGAACGTCGTCGGGCGCTTCGACCTCATCGGCAACGCGTCGTACCTCGTGCGAACGGGCGTCGCGTGCGCCATGGGGATCGAGCACCTCGTGCAGGTCGACGACGACTCGCAAATGCGCTTCATCCCACTCGATCCGCCCCTGACGATCGCGTCCTTCCTCGTGTGGAAGAAGAATCGCCTGCGCTCCCGCGCCTGCGAGGAGTTCCTGCGCTGCCTGGACGATGCGGCGGCCTCAGCGCGGGAGCAGTGAGGCTCCCTGGAGCGCGCCTATAATGAATCCCGCTCATTGGATGCGTGGCCTTCCCGGCAGTGGGCGCAGTGCCCGGGAAGCCGCGAGGGCCTGTGCCGTTTCACCCTGCGCGCCGTCTTCGCGTCGCTGATGGAAGGGGCCGACTGCGAGGCGCTCTTCGCGCTCCTCGACGCCGCCCTGTACGCCGACGCCCCGTCAACCGGTTCTGGAACAGCCCTTTGGAGGAATGAATGAGAATGAAGAAGCACAACCTCATCGTCGTGGCCGGCGTGGTGTGGATGGCCGCCGGGGCCAACGTCGCCGTCCTGGGCGCCCGCGCGGCCACCGGCATGAGCGGGACCGCCCTGGCCGCCGCCGTCGCGCTGGTCGTGGGAGCGGTCGCGACGTTCCTGGCGTTCCACATGATATTCAGCAGACTCGTTGTCAAGAACTCCCGCAGGATCAGGTCGCTCGAGGGCGCGAGGCACAACCCCCTCCGGTTCTTCGACGCCCGGGGCTACGCGACGATGGCAGTCATGATGTCGTTCGGCATCGGGATGCGGGCGGCCGGGATCTTCCCCGATTGGTTCGTCGCCTTCTTCTACACGGGCCTGGGCCTCGCCCTCGCCCTGGCCGGGGTCAGCTTCCTCCTGCACAGGGCCCGGGGCGAGGGCTGGGTGTTCCACGCGCGCCGCGGGTGAGCGGAGGTATGTCCACGAAATCGCCAAATCTGGCTGTTTTATGTCCCTGTTTTCTCCATTCTGTGAGAAAATGGGGACATAAGGTGATTACGGGTTTGGAGGAGCCGTGGAACGATTCCTGATGGAGAGTCTGGTCGCGTGGAAGGAGTCGGCCCGCCGGAAGCCGCTCGTGCTCAACGGTGCGAGGCAGGTCGGGAAGACCTGGCTACTCAAGGAATTCGGGGCGAGGCACTTCGAGAACGTGGCCTACGTCAACTTCGATAACAACCCGGGCCTCTCGGAGCAGTTCGAGGCCGGATACGACTTGTCCCGCCTCCTGCTCATGATCCAGGCGGAGACCGGTCAGAAAGTGACCGCCGGGAAGACCCTCGTCATCCTCGACGAGGTGCAGGAGTGCCCCAAAGCGCTCACTTCGCTCAAGTACTTCTGCGAGAACGCCGCGGACCAAGCCGTCGCGGCCGCTGGTTCCCTCCTGGGTGTCACATTCCACGAAGGCACGGGGTACCCCGTTGGGAAGGTCGACATGTTCGATCTCCATCCCCTGAGCTTCCGCGAGTTCCTCGAGGCAACGGGCAACCCGGCACTGAGAGAGGTCGTCGACTCCGGGGACGAACGGCTCCTCAGATCGTTGTCGGCGCGATTCGAGAACCTCCTGAAACAGTACTATTTCATAGGAGGAATGCCCGAGGCGGTTGCGACGTTCGTCGACACGAACGATTTCACGGCTGTCCGGTCCGTGCAGGAAGGGATTCTATTCGGCTACGAAAGGGATGTCTCGAAGCACCTTGGGGCCATCGGCGCGGAGTACACGCTCTCGGCATGGCGTTCGCTCCCGGCGCACCTGGGTCGGGAGAACAAGAAGTTCGTCTTCGGGCATATCAAGGACGGCGCACGGGCCCGGGACTACCGTTCGGCGATCACGTGGCTCACGCGGGCCGGAATCGCCGTGAAGGTCCCGAGGGCCTCCAAGCCGGGAATCCCGTTGGCGGCTTACGCGGACGAGACCGCGTTCAAACTCTTCGCCCTCGATATCGGCCTCCTCGGAGCCCTGTCCGGAATCGATGCTTCGAGTATCGTCGGCGGCAGCGCGCTCTTCACGGAGTTTAAAGGGGCGCTCACCGAGCAGTTCGTCTGCCAAGAACTGGTGTCGGAGTGCGGTCTCGTCCCCTACTACTGGTCCGCTGAAGGATCCCGTGGCGAGATCGACTTCCTCGTGCAGCGCAGCGGCGCAGTCTACCCGATTGAAGTGAAGGCCCAGGAGAACCTCCGCTCGAGGAGTCTGAGGGCGTTCTCACAGAGGTACCCCGGTACTGCGCCACGGAGGTTCAGCCTATCGGGCATCCGCGACCAGGGGTGGATGCGCAACATCCCCTTGTACGCCATCGGCAACCCGGCAACCTGGGAGTGACGGGCGACGGGGCCGACTCGCCAGCCCCCGAGGGTGCGACGATGGGCGACGGGGGGGCAGGCGGCGGTGGTACGCTTCCTCCGATCCAAGCCAATCGGAAGCGGAGCGGACGGCGCATGGACTTCTACACCCTCGACTACATCATTTCGCACCAGAGCGCCGATTCGGCCCGGCGCGTGGCGGCGATCCTCGTCCTCCTCCTAGTGGGCCTCGTCTTCAGCGTCCTCTACTTGCGCGACAAGGTGCGGACCCGTTGGAGGGACGCGGGGGTGGGCGCCATCGTCCTCTCCCTCGTGCTGCTGGGCATTCAGACCGAGCAGTACCTCCAAGTGAGCAATCAGATATCCCAGTCCCAGCTGCTCGTGCACTTCGTGGAGGGCGTCGCCATGGACCACAATGTCCCAGCCAGCGAGGTCCTCGTGAACTCGACCTCCCTGGAAGACGGCATCATCGTGCGCTTCAATGCGGAGGACTACCTGGTCCACCTCAATGACAACAACAACTCCTACACCCTCGAGCGAACCCACATCATCGATCACAACGTCTACGTGAACGGGGAGCACTGACATGGATTTCTACACGCTGACGGCCATCAAGTTCGCGTTGGGGATCCTCACGATGATCTTCCAGATCAACATCCTCGGAAAGCGCGACTTCTCACTCAACACCCCGCTCAACCAGGTCCAGAACTACGTGCTGGGCGGCATCATCGGCGGCGTCATCTACAACTCGTCGATCACGCTGCTGCAGTTCCTCATCATCATCCTCATCTGGTCCCTCGTCGTCATCGCGACGAAGATCCTCATCGATTACTCCAAGACCTTCAAGAAACTCACCGCCTGCCAGCCCGAGCTGATCATCCGGGACGGGCAGGTGGACATCGCGCACTGCGCGAAGGTGGGGCTGACGGCGCAGAGCCTCAGCAGGAGCCTGCGCGACCAGGGCATTTCCAGCGTCGCAGATGTCGAGGCCGCGGTCATGGAAACCAATGGGAGCCTCACGATCCGGGTGCGCGGCGCTGAGAGCACGCACTCGCTCCTGCCGCTGGTGAGTGACGGGCAGCTGGTGCCCAGCGGCCTCATACTCGTGGGCCGGGATGCGGCGTGGGTGAAAGAGCAGCTGAAAGCGCAGGGCTATTCCGCGGTCAAGCAGGTCTTCCTGGCCGAGCTGATCGACGGACAGCTCGAGATCGTGCCGTTCTCGAAGGCCGCCCGACCGAAGGCGTGAGCGGCCCGGCCGCGTCCGCTTTCCTCGCGTTCGAGGCCGCCTGCGCACGAAGCGCTTCGCAGACGCGCGGCGCGGGGACTCCCCCACGGCGGAACTGGCTCCGGCGCCCGGACCGTCATCAAGGGGCGCACGCGGGATCTCGCCGACGGGGGTCCGGCCCCGGCGCCTCGTTGGCGCACCTACGTGGGTGGGTCGTATATTTCTATACGAACGGATAACACGCGAATACATGGGAAAGAGATGGTCCGCATGCCCGCAGGGGACTGTGGCAGCCGCGAGGCGCGGGGCGGGAACGAAGCGAAACGGGCCTGGCGGGCACTGGGGGGTTTGTGCCTGGGAACATTCGTCTGTTTCACCAACACGACCGCGTTCAACATCGCCCTCCCGGCCATCTCGGTCTCGCTGGGGGCCGGCCAGGTCGAGCAGCAGTGGATGGTCTCGGCTTACAACCTGGTCTTCGGGGCGTTCATGCTGCTCGCGGGCTCTCTGGGCGACAGGTGGGGCGTCAAGCGGACGCTCCTGGTCGGCGCCAGCGCTTTCGCGGCCGCTTCCGCTGCGGGCGTTCTCGCGACGAGTTCCGTGACCACTATCGCCGCACGGGGAGTCATGGGGTTCGGCGCGGGCTTCTCCATCACTATGACGCTCGCCCTCATCACACGGCTGTTCGAATCCGACGGGCAAGTCCTCGCCCTCACGATGAACGCCGTCGCGATGACCCTCGGCGCCCCCTTCGGCCTGGTGCTCGGCGGCCTGCTCGTCAACTTCGCCGACTGGCGTGCCATCTTCGTGTTCGACCTGGTGGCCTTCCTCATCGTCCTGCTCCTCGACATCCTCCTGCTTCCCGGCGACCGCAGCCAGTCCGGTGGGACCACCGGCGCCCGTGCCCGGCTGCCCCTCCTGTCGGCGCTGCTCGCCCTCGCGGGCCTCGCCCTGGTCTCGGCCGGTCTCATCAACGCGCAGAACTCCGCCGCCTCACCGGACTCCTGGGGCCCGATGGTGGCGGGGGCGCTGGTGATCGCGGTGTTCGTCCGCCGCGACACCCGGTCGTCGAACCCGCTGGCCGAACTCGGCCTGCTGCGCATCCCCTCCTTCGCCGCCGCCTCGTTGTCCCTGCTCGCACTCAACGTCGCGATTTCGGGCATTATGTTCGTGCTTCCCGCCTATGTCGAGACCGCGCTGGGGAACAGCGCACTGGTGGGGGCGCTCATGCTCATGCCCATGGTCGTCGCCGCAATGGTGGGCGCTGCCATCACCAGGAAGGCCTCGGACCGGTTGGGGAAGAGGCGCGCCTGCGTGGCCAGCCTCGTCCTCATCGCCCTCGGGCTGGCCGTCATGGCCGCGTCGACGGCGGTCGCGGGATACCCTCTCATGATCGTGGGCCAGTGCGCCTGCGGCCTGGGCATGGCAATGGGACTGCCCGTCATGCAGGGGTGGGCGATGGAGCGCGTTCCGGACCGACGAAGAGGTGGCGGATCCGCGCTCGTCTCCACCTTCCAACAACTGGGGTGCCTCATCGGGATCGGGGCCCTCGGATCGCTCGTCGGCTCGTCGTACGCAGCGGCGTGCCGGGGAACCGCCGCCGAGGGTTTCGCGTCCATTTCCCTCGCGTTCGAGGCCGCCGACGCGCAAAGCGCCTCGCAGGCCCATGCGGTGCGGGCGGCCGCGAGCAGCGCCTACGCACATGCGGTCCTCGTGGCGTTCTGCGCGGCGGCGGTGGTGCTCCTGCTGATCGCGGCGCTCGCCGCATTCGGATCGAGATCCGAGGCGGGGGAGCGGTGAGAGGGCCAGCCGACAACCCGGGAGAGGAACACGTGGGCAGTGGGACCTTTGAACAGAAGGGAGGGCGCCGACTGGCCCAAGGCGTGCTCGTCGCGGCCGTTCTGGTGTACGCGGCCGTTCGGATCGGCTTCTTGTGCTTCAGCCTCCAGATGGCGTCTGCGGCTTCCTTGCGCCAAGCCGTCGACCAGTACAGCGGCCTGCTCATGGCCATGGACGAATCGCTCGTGCTCTCAGCCGTCCTGGGCGGGTGGGCCTTCTACAACGCGTGCCGATCGCGCGTCCGCAGTGGGAGGGCGCTGACCGGGCTCGCTGTGGCGAGCTTCGCGCTGATGCTGATCGCATGGGTGGTGATCGTGCTCGGGATCGGCAGGCTCGTCTATCCCGTCAATGGGCTGCCCGTCATCGCCGACGACGGCCTCCAGGCGGCTGTGGCCGAGATATACGGGGCGTGGCACCTGTGCGACATCATGCTCGGGGTGCTCATGATCGCCTGGGCCGGATCCTCCTGCCGTCCCCTGTGGAAGCACAGCGGGGCGGCCATCGGGTTGGCGCAGATCCTCAGCACCTACTTCGGGCAACCCGTGAAGCCGATCCCCATGCTGATAGCGATCGCACTATCGACGGCATGGATGCTGATGCGCGGCGTTTCCAGCAATAACGGCCCCGAAAGCGAGTGCTGGAATGGGTGAACGCCAACGCCGCGGGGGAGGGGCGGCCGTTCCTGCCCGAGCCCTGCACGTGGCGGACCTACGGCGACATGAACGTCGTCTTGTGGCGCAAGCAACAGGAGACGCCTCTGGAGGAGGCCCGCGGGCTGTTGGAGGAGTCCCACAACGTGGTCATGGCCCTGGCGGAGGGGTTCTCCGACGAGGAGCTGTTCCACAAGGGACGATTCGACTGGACGGGGAGGACGACGCTGGGCTCCTACCTTCGTGAGCGCCACGAGCTCACACTACGGCTGGGGGCTCAAAAAACTGCGCGCCCACAGGAGGAACTGCGAACGGCCCGGTGGTCCGAAATGCGTCTGAGTCTCGGGCGGATCCGGGGTCTTTCCGGGTGCGTGGTCCAAAATGCGTCTGAGTCTGCCCGAATTCGCCCGGATCCGGCCAAATCCGTCGAACTGAGACGCATTTTGGACCACCCCCGTGCTGGGCCCTCCGAAAACAGCGAAACCCAGACGCATTTTGGACCACGACGGCGCCCTGGGGAGGGTGGGTAAGGGAGACATACTGGCCTGAATGCACCCACCCAGCGCGGAAGACGCCCGTGGCGCCACAGTTCGGAGCCCGCAGCGCGAAAGCCACTCGTGACAGTGCACTCGGATCCCGTAGCAGGAGGGACGTCGAGGTCGAGTACCGCAGTGGCACGCATCGGGGTGGGCAACGGCCTATCGGGGCAGGTGATCTCCCATTGGGGTAGGCAACTCGGCACGCCCGCGCGCATCCTGTCCTCCGTCGGGGCAGGAAACCGCCCATTGGGGTAGGCAATTCGCCTGCCCCAATGCACAGTTGCCTACCCCAATGCCCGGGCACAAGCCCCCAAGGGATCAAGACCACCGCGAGGACCGCGCCATCGCCTGCCTCAATGCCCGGGCCCGCGGCGCGGCAGTGCCCACGGTGCTCAGGAATACCCGTCCCCCGCACCATCGCGCGGTTCTTCCGCCATCACGGAGAAACCGCCGCTGTTGACGACGGCCGCCTGGGAGTTGTCCAAGGGCACCAGGTCGAGCTCGCCCCCGTAGATCCTAATCATCTCAGCGGTCGCCTCGACGAAGGGGAACTCGCCGTTGTGGGGAAGCACATACCAGTCGACCAGTCCCATGCCGGAGCAGTCGTCGAGCCCGGGGGCGGCCGCCTCATCGTCCATGATCCGGCAGTACCCGATGTCCGGGGAGGCGATTACCGCGCCTGCGGACTCCCCGATGTAGGGCATGCCTTTTCGCGCCCTTTCGGCGATGAGGCCGACAAGCCCCTTCCTCCTCAACTCCTGAAGGAGGAAGAAGGTGTTCCCGCCGGACACGCACAGGCAATCGCACTCCAGGACCGCCTGCTCGGCCTCGTCGCGGGGAGCCTCGGACACGTCGAGGATCCGCAGGCCGTAACCCATTTCCCGCAGGGCCGCCATCCCCTCGTCGACGTATCCCCGGTACTCCTCCACGTTGGCGGCGGTGGGGACGAATACGATCTCCCTGGGCCCCGCCTTCGAGAGGAACTCGTCAGCAAGGCCCCTCGTGCCCGCCAGGTAGGATGTCAGGAACAGCCTCATCGAAGTCTCCGTCCTTATGGTCCATTGCTCAGGTCGACAATCGGCACCGCCCGCTTTGATCACGAACCCATCGTTGGCGCGCTCGCGCACTATGGGTACGTCCGCATCGCTGGCGCGCCTTGTCACTGCGGGCGTTACCGCCCTCTTCCCGATGAGCGCAGCGTAATCAATCCCATGGAAGGCAAGCGGGTCGATCCCAGCACATGGATACGGCAACAGGTCCGAGCCCCGGGCCCACTCGGCTTCACCGGTGCGGAGGCGCCTGCGGGCGGTTCTCCGCCGCGCGCGTCAGGAACTGGTCGATGGCGGCGTTGACGAAGGCGGGGTCGTCGACGTTGGAGTTGTGCCCCGCGCCCTCGACCCAGGTGACGGGCACGCCCACGTCCTCAGCCCACGCCTCGTCGTAGGATTTGACGAACCCCGCCGCGTCCTCGGAGCCGCACACGATCATGAGCGGGCAGTCGATGTGGTACGCGCGGTCCTGCGCCACGGCTTCCGACAGTGCGCGGAAGCCGCCGCCGAGCAGGGAGCAGAGCTCCCGCCGCGAGTACTGGTCGAGCTGCTGGAGCATATTGCGCCTGCCGTGCTCGGTGGTCGAGCAGGCCCGTGCGATTCGGCTGCGCAGGAACCGCTCCGTTCCCCACAGCGAACACATTCCCTCCATGTGGCGCAGGATCCTCAAGTGCCACCTCTTGTAGTAGTGGCGCCGCATGGGCGAGGAGTCGATCGAGACCAAGGCGCGCGCTGTTCCGGGGTGCAGGTCGATGAGGGCCTGCGCGATGTAGCCGCCGAGCGACTGCCCGATGAGGACAGGGCGCTCCGCACCGGCCTCGCCGAGGACGGCGTGGAGCGCTTCTGCCATTTCTTCGAGCGACGGATGGCGCCCCCACGGGCGCGAGAGGCCGTGGGCGGGAGCGTCCCAGGCGATCAGGTTCCACCGCCCCGCGAAGTGGGCGTACTGCGGGTTGAACAGGCGGTGGTCGGCGGACAGTCCCGGCAGGAACACCATCCACCCCCGTGCGCAGTCCGGGAAGGCGGTCGCCCAGTAGCGCACCACACCCCCCTTGACGGCTAGCCCCCGCGCCGTCATGCCCGCTGCGGCCACGGGTTCGACGCCGCCCGGGTGAGGGGCGCAGCAGAGGCGGATCAGATCCTCTGGAACAGTGCTCATAGTGAGTCCTCCTCGGCGAGGGCCGACCGCCAGCGATCGATGACCACAGCGAAATCGTGCTCGATCTCGTCGACGTCGATGCCGCCCGCCCGGTACCGCTGCGCCATGTACCCCTCCGAGAGCAGGACGAAGTCGGCGTAGACGTCCCGGGCGCTCACGCCGTCGCGCAGTCCGCGGTCTTCGAGGCGGGCAACGGCGGCCTCAGCAGATACCAGCGCCGCGCCAACACGCGGACTGATGGCCGCCCTCACGTCCGGATGTTCCTCGTAGTACGCCCTCGTCGCAAACGCGAAGAGCAGGGGATGGGTGCGCATCACCCGGCACTTCGCTTCCGTGGCGCGCCAGAGCGCCTCAAACAGGTCGTTCGCCTCGAGCGCGCCGGACTCCTGAGTCGAACGGGAGATGCGCTCCACGGCGGTGTCCCAGAGATAAAGGTAGAGTCCGAGTTTGTTCCCGAAGTAGTGGAAAAGCAAAGATTTGGACACGTTGCCCGCGGCGGCCACCTCCGACATGGGCGCCTTGGCGTAGGGGTATCGCGAGAACACCTCGAACCCCGCGTTGACCATCGCCCGGCGCCGTGGGCCGGGCAACTCGAGAAAACGATCGTTCACGACAACTCCTGTCCATTGACCGGATCGGTTCATCCAGGAGCATCGTAAGACCGTTGACCGAACGGCGGAAGGGGTCGCGCCGGATCCGGGTAGCCCTGGGGTCCGGGGCGACGAGGCGGTGCGCCGGAGGAGGGGAACGCGCCGGAACCGGGTGGTACCGGCGCGGGCCCTCCCCGCAGCGCATCCGCGTCAGCCCAGGAGGAACTCGTGCTCGCGCCTGATCAGGCCGTCTTCGAAGTCGAACACCTCGAAGGACCTCTTCCCCGCATCGTCGACCAGCAGGACGACGACCCGGATTCCGCAGGCCGCCTCGTGTGCCTCCTCCACACGGAAGCGCGCGCCGGACCCGGCGTAGGCGTCCCGGATGGCCCGCAGGTACTCCTCGACCCCGCGGATCGTCCTGTCCTCCTCGCCGTGCAGGTGCCACACCACGTCCTCGTGCAAGAAGGTCCTGTACGCCTCCCAGTCCCTGTCGTTCTCGGCCTGGAAGAAGCGGGCGAGTGTTTCCACCGCGTTCACGGGAGCCTCCTCGAAGCCGCGTTCACGGGAGCCTCCTCGACGCTGGGGTCACGGGAACCCCTCCGAGGTCCGCGTTCACGGGAGCCTCCTCAAGGCCAGTTCCACCGGCGCCCCCTCTAAAGGCCGACGTGCTGGCGCGCGGAGAACCCGCGTTCCTTGAGCCTGCCGCTGACGTAGTCGTAGCGCGTGGGGGTCACCTTGATGATGTTCATGACGAAGGGCAGCTGGCGCAGCCGTTCCACCGGGATGCCGCGCAACCGGCAAGCGCGCTCGTACTCCGCGCTGAAGGGCTCGAGCACCTCGGCTGTGCCCGTCACCTGCAATCCGGCGAGCGTGTCGAAGGAGATGTCGTCGTCGTGGACCGCCAGGCACACGTTGCTATTCTCCCGCAACGCCCGGAACTTCAGGCCGCCCTCACTGACGATCCAGAAAGCCCCCTCGGCGTGGACGTACTCGACGGTTGTGTTGCGCACGATCCCGGCCCCCGCCGTAGCCAGCGCGCAGATCTTGTGGCGGCTGAGGAACTCCTCGATCTCGGCGATCAGCTCGCCCTCGGGCATGCGCGCCTCGTCGGCCTCCTGGTCGAGCCAGCGGTTCGCCGCCGCCTCCCAGTCGATTGCGCTTCCATCCATGGGTCCTCTCCCTTCGGGGTCGGGGTCCGCGCCGCACGGTGCCCTCCCCACCAGCATAGGTCCGGGCAGCGCCCCTGTGGGCTGATCGACGGGGCCGCACCGCCGTTTCTGGGAGCGCCCGTCCGCCGGGGGCGAGGCGTTAAAGGCGGCGGGGCCGCACTGCCGTTTCTGGGAGTGCTGAGCGGTCCGCCGTGGTCGAGGCGTGCGGGGCGGCGGGGCTGGACCTCCGCGCCGGGGTGCGCCGACCGCTCCGTTCGGCGAGGCCTCAGCGACAGCGGTGCCGTTCCCACGTATCCGGGTGCGCCCGCCCAGCCCGGCGCAGGACCTGGGACCTCCGCGCCTTGAAAGACGGAGCCCGACGGTGTTCCCTGTGAACAGCCCGATCCGAAGACCCGAAAGAGGTGGCCGCCGTGCCCGAGCTGAACGAGCTGTCGAAAACGCTCTACATTCCACTCGTGGGGCGCATCTACGCGTCAAGGCACTACCCGTCGATGATCCACGATCCCAAGGCCATCGGCCTGGAGTCCTCCCTTCCTGCGGATGCAGCGACGATGAACCGCGGGCAGAACGAGTACACCATGGTTGCGAGCGTCGCGCGCTCGGTCAACATGGACCGCCGGATACGGCAGTTTCTCGCGGTGCACCCCGACGCGGCGGTCATCAGCGTCGGATGCGGGCTGGAGACGACGTACTGGCGCTGCGACAATGGGCGTGCCCTCTGGTTCGAACTCGACCTGCCCGAGGTCATCAACGTGCGAGGCGAACTCCTCTCGCCCGGCCAGCGGCAGGTCCTGATCCCGGGCGATATGTTCGACTACTCGTGGATCGAGCGGGTGAAGGAGTATGGCGAGCGGCCGACCATCGTCGTCGTCTCAGGAGTCTTCTACTACTTCGAGGAGGACCGGGTCATCGACTTCATCAACCACCTCGCCGCCTTTGAAGCCGTGCGAGTGGTCTTCGACTCGACCTCCTCGAAGGGGCTGAAGCTCTCGCAGGCGTACGTCAAGCGCATGAAGAACGGCTCGACCATGCACTTCTCGGTCGACGACCCCCGTCAGTTCGTCGGTAGGCTCACAGGCGGGGCGCGCCTCGTTGAACACGTGCCCTACTACCGCGACATTGAGCGACGAGGAGTGGGGCTTATCCCCCGGGCGTACATGCGCGTCTCCGACATGTTCCACATGGTGTCCATGACGATCATTGACATGGGGCGCCCATGAGGGGTACGGCCCTCCGGGCCACCAGGGGTCTCGGGCGTGTGGTCGGATCAGGCCGACAGGCGCGCCGCGGGGAGCCCACTACGTCGCGAGGAACCCTGCTACCAGGGGGACAAGGAGTCCGATGATGAGGTACGTCGAGACAGTGGTATTGAAGGGCGGGGCGGAGCTCCTCGTGAGGAACGCCGTCGCGTCGGACGCCCGGGCGCTGCGCGAGACCGTGCGCCGCACGCATTCGGAGACCGACTACCTGCTGTCCTACCCGGACGAGCAGGGCACCGACGAGGAGCAGGAGGCGCGCCTCCTGGAGGGGACGGAAGGCAGTGGCAACGAGGTCGAGCTCGTCGCCATCGTCGACGGGCGGATCGTGGGAACCGCAGGAGTCACAGCGGTGGGAGGCAAGCGCAAGGTGGGGCACCGGGCGCGTTTCGGGATCAGCGTGCTGAAGGAGCACTGGGGGACGGGGATCGGCCGGGTGCTGATGGAGGCGTGCGTCGACTGCGCCCGGCGGGCGGGCTACGCCCAGCTCGAGCTCGAAGTGGTGGCGGACAACGAACGGGCGGTGTCCCTTTACCGGCGCGCGGGGTTCGAGGAGTACGGGCGCAACCCCCGGGGCTACCGGTCCTCGTCCACGGGGTTCCAGGAGCTCGTGCACATGAGACTGGAACTGTAGCGCCCCGAAGGCGGTCCCAGGCCTCCGGGCCGCTAGGGGCTCACAGTTCGGCGCGCACCCGCTCCACCAGGTCCGCCAGCGCGTCGCGGTCCTCCACATCGACCAGGCGCATGGGCTTCGCCCCGGGGTAGGGGCTGCACTGGGTCGTCAGGGCGGCGGACGAGGCGGGGGTCTCCTTGAGCAGGAACCGGTCGTCGTAGACTCCCCCGAACAGCGTGCCGCGCGCGTAGAGCAGGTATTCGCCCATCATCGCGCGGTGGGTGACGCCTTCGACCCGTCCGAGCAGGTCGAGGACGTGGGCCAGGTACTCCGGTGACGATGCCATGACGGCTCCTGCCGCTCAGACGGCCTTGATCGGATGGCGCACGACGGTCCGCAGCTTCTCGGGCGCGACCTTGCGGGCGTCGCCCAGGTAGATCTCGTGGTGGTGGCGCTCGTCGGTGATGTCGAGCGCGTAGCCCTGGGCCTCCATGTGCGCGTGCATGGCCTCGACGGTCGCGGGCTCGTCGTCGTATGGGCCCACGTGCATGCACTGCACGCACAGGCCCTCGTCGTAGGGGAGGAACTCCACCTCGCAGAAGTCGCCGCCCTTCTTCGAGGCCGCCTCGGCCTTCGCCCACTCCACTTCCTGCGCCGTCGCGAAGCCGGGCAGGCGGATGAGGGAGATCCAGTCGAAGTCCTCCTTGTGGGCGTAATCCACGCCGCGTGGGTCCTGCTGCCACCAGAAGCCCTCCAGGGGCGGCACCACGAAGTCGAAGTACCTGTCGATGCGGTGGGTGCCCTTCTTCGACATCTTGATGGCGTAGGCGACGCCGTAGAGCAGTTCGATGGCGCGCTTGTACGCGCCGCCCTCGGCGTTGGGGTCGCCGTGCCCGCGCACCGCCAGGTAGTTCATCGGCGGCACCGTGACGATGCCGGGCCGCTTCGGCGGCACGTAGAACTCCTTGTACTCCTTCTTGAAGTCGAAGGCCATGACTGCTCTCCTCCTGCGTCGGTCGGGGTGCCGGGCCCCTCCATCCTACTGATCCCGTTCCCACTCCACGTAGTCCGCCGGGAGCAGGTACTTGTGCTCCCACACGCCGTCGGGGGAGGGGCAGTACTCGGTGATCGGACATCCCGTGAAGAGGTCGTCGGCGAGGGCGAGGACCACGTCCGCCAGCTCCAAGCGCTCCGTGTAGCGCCTCGGGATCCCCGCCAGGCCCAGGCGCGCGCCGACGATATTGCCCGCGATGGCCCCCGTTGAGTCGCTGTCCCCCGAATGGTTCACGGCTGAGACGACCGTCCCCTCGAAGTCGTCCTCGTGGCGCAGTGCGCACAGGAGCGCGATGGCGAGCGCCTCCTCGGCCACCCACCCCTCGCCCAGCTGGTGGATCGCCTCCACGTCCGGGGCGGTGCCGTCCGCCAGGCGCAGCACGAGGCGCATCAGCTCCTGCAGTTCCCCCACCCGGCGCGCGCCCGGGTGTGCCTCGGGCAGGACGGCGAGCGCCTGCTCGGCGGCCCCGCGCACGGAGTCCGCCTCCCCGTGGGCGAGGACGCTCACGATGTGGGCGAAGACCCCGGCGGGCAGCCACCCCAGTTCGTGGCCGTGCGTGAGCGCAGCCAACTGCGCCCCCAGGCGCTGCACGTCGGCGCCGTCGGCCCCCCGGGGGCCGGCGAGCAGGCCCGCAGGCGCGACGCGCATGATCCCGCCGCACCCCTTGGAGTCGTTGATCGGCTCCTCCGGGGTGCCGTGCGCCCCCGCCGCGCAGGCCGACAGGCAGGTCGCCCCCGGGGCGCGCGGCACGAAGAGCTCGGGCAGGGCCGAGATCCACGCGCTGTGGTCGGCGAGGGGGTAGGGCTCCGTCTGCGTGCGCGACCACTCCACGTAGAAACCGGACACGTAGTCGCGCAGGGGACCCAGAATCCCCCGGAGGCGGCCCCGGGTGAGCGCGTGGAGCAGGCCGTTGGCGGTGTACAGGGTCATCTGGGTGTCGTCAGAGAAGGGCGCCAGCCCCCGGTCGTCGAGCTGGTAGTCGCGGATGCCGCCCGCCCCGTAGCGGGCCGCGATCTGTTCCTCGCGCGAGAACTCGACCGCGTACCCGAGCGCGTCACCGGCCGCCCCGCCGATCAGGCAGCCGCGGTACTTGTCGATGTTGGTCATGTGCCTCTCCTTGGCGGCGGGTCAGCGCCAGCCCCGCAGCAGGGCGTCCAGGCCCCTCTCGAATTGGGCGGTGAAGTCCCATTCCCCGTCCATCACCTGGCCTATGAGGCCCCGGAGCGCGGACAAGTCGTCGGCTGGCAGGCTCGCGATGGCCGCAGTGATGCTTTCGTCGGAGGTCTCATCCGGGCCGCCGCCCACCGGGGGCACGACTTCCGCTGCGGCGAAACCCGTGGTGTACACCGAGACCGCCGTGATGATGGCGAGCATGTCGATGGGGGGCGCGAAGCTGGCGTTGGACAGGCGGACCATGACTTTGGCCAGCAGGGTGAGCTGCTCGGGCGTCGAGATGGGGTGGGTGAGCAGCAGGACCACGGCCTCGGGGTGCTGGAGGAGGGTGTCGTGGAGCGCCGTCGCGTACTGGCGCACGTACCACCGCCAGTCCTCGCCCCGCGCGCCGACGAGGCCTGGGCCGCTTCCCGGGGACGACTGGGTGTCCGCAGTCGGTTCCCCGCACGCGCTCGGCTGGTCCCGGTCCTCCGGTCGGCCGTTCTCCTCCCGTTCCCCCTCCGCCCCAGACTGGTCGTCCGTTTCCGGTTCTTCCTCAATAGCCGATAGGAAACGGTCGAAGGTGAGCCTCCACACCTCCTCGGACACCCCTTCGAGCAGGGCGGCCTTGTCGGGCACGTACCGGTAGAAGGCCGTTTGGGACACGCCCAGGCGCTTGCCGAGGGCGCGCAAGGACAGGGCGGCCAGGCCCTCTTCGTCAACGAGCGCGAGCGCCGCGGAGAAGATCCTCTTCCTCGTGAGAGTCCGCGCTCTGGGCGCGCCACCGGGCATGGCCCCTCCTCCCTGGCTCCGTGTGGGGCTTCAGTCCTTCTTAACCGCGAATCGTAGCACCGCCAGTGCGATGGGGCCGGGCCGCCCCGCGCCACGTCGCGACTGCGCTCCACCTCGCCGCAGGGTTCGGCGCCGCCCCGTGCGCGGCGCCCGTCAGGGGCCGGTGGACGCTCAGGCCAGGTGTTCGGCGAAGAACGAGGTGAGCGCGTCCCAGGGGATGGCGCCGCGCCCACCACCGTCGTAGAGGTCGCAGTGGCTCGCCCCAGGGACCAGAAGGAACCGCTTGTTGTCCGGGTTCACCCCGCCCTTCACCTTCGCGAAGGCGTCCCGGCCCATGTAGAGGGAGTGGGCGTCTTCGCCGTGCATGACCAGGACCGCGTTCTCGATCTCATCCGTGTAGTACAGGAACCGCGCGTTGGCGTAGCTGGCGCTGACGACGGCCCAGCCGTCGTTGGAGTAGAGCGAGCGGGGGTGGTAGCAGCGCGGCGTCTTGTAGTAGGCGTGGTAGTCCTTGGCGAACTGCGGAGCGTCGTCGGGCATGGGGTCCGCGACGCCGCCGGTGAGCGCCTGCTCGCCGGAGAGGCGGTCGGCCGTACGTTGGGCGGCGACCAGTTTGCGCGAGGCGATGCGAGTGGCGGCGTCATCCGCCGAGTCGTTGTAGCCGTTGCCGGAGATGCGGCACAAGTCGTACATCGTGGACGCGAGCGTCGCCTTGATCCGGGGGTCGGCGGCCGCCGCGTTGAGCGCGATGCCACCCCATCCGCAGATCCCGATGATGCCGACCCGGTCCCCATCGACGTCCTCGCGGCAGACCAGGTAGTCGACGGCGCTGAGGAAGTCCTCGGTGTTGATGTCCGGGGAACTCATGTAGCGGGGTGCGCCGCCGGACTCGCCGGTGAAGGACGGATCGAAGGCGATGGTGAGGAAGCCCCGTTCGGCCATGGTCTGAGCGTAGAGCCCGCTTGCCTGCTCCTTGACGGCCCCGAAAGGGCCGCTGACGGCGATGGCGGGGAGCGCGCCCTCGGCGTTCCTCGGCTTGTATAAGTCGGCCACCAGAGTGATGCCGAAGTTCGTGGTGAACGTGACCTTCTCATGGGTGACGTGGTCGCTCTTGGGGAAGGTCTTGTCCCATTCATGTGCGGGGGCTTGCTGGCTCATTGGTCCTCCTGAGTTGTTGTCTCGGTCGTGGCCGTGGTCCGCGCTCACGCGAGCGCGATGGCGAGGTCTTGGCGGCTGTCGGCCCGCGCTGCCACGGCCCGGTCCTCGTCAGTGCCCGTGAAGGCGCCGATCATGTTGGTGCCGGGATAGGCGCTCACGTTCATATGATAGGGCGCGAGGCGCGGTTGGCACAGCCAGTAGGCGGAGTCGCCGATCATAGGGTCGTTCGCGTACGCCTCGCCGCTCAGGTCGAGTCCCACGGTCGGGCCCTCAGTCCCTCTTCACGGCCAAGCGCGCCATCGCCAGCGCGGCCAGGCCGGCGAAGAACAGCGCGAGGACTCCGACGGCCGGGAGGACACCGGCGACGCCCGCGCCGTCCAGGCTCACCGAGTGGATGGCGTCGATCGCCCAGTACGCGGGGGAGAAGCGCGCGGCGCGCTGCGCCCAGTCGGGCAGGCTCGACACCGTGCAGAACGCCCCGCCGATCCCAGCGGCCAGCATGCCGATGATATTGGACAAGGAGAGCGCGAGTTCTTGCGAGGGCGCCCACAGCGCGATCGCGACGCCGAGCGCGGCCAGGACCGCGGAGAAGGCGAGCACTGCCAGCAGGAGCGCGATCACCGACCCCTTCGGCCTGTACCCGAAGGCGAGGGCGCCCAGGACCAGGACGGCGAGGACCTGGACGAACTGCAGCAGGTAGGCGACCAGGGCCTTGCCGGTGAGGACGACGCCCCTCGGGGTGGCCGAGGCCGCGAGCCTGGGCCACGTCCCCCACATGCGCTCGTTGATGAAGGAGTTGATGATGATCTGCACGGACAGGAACGAGAAGAGCACCGCCATCGAGGGCACCGCCTGCTCCACCCCGGTCGCGTCCGCGTACCCGTCCGCCACGAGCATGGATTTGAAGGCGGGGCTCATGAAGGGGATGAATATCAGGGGGATGGCCGTCAGGATCAGAGTGGAGGCGGGGTCCGTGAGCTGGAGGCGGATGTTGAGCCGGATGACGGCTGAGAGTTTCTTAAGCATTGTCCTGTTCTTCCTCTCCGACGATTGCGAGGTAGGCGCTCTGCAGGCCCGCCTGGCCTATGCGCACGTCCTCGAGGCGGTTGCCCCTCAGCGCGGGTGAGGCCAGCGCATCGGCGATGAGCGCACCGGGGTTGGGGATGTCCCCCTCCCGGCGCAGCCACCGGTCCTCGTTCCGCCAGCCGTCCATGGGCCTCGGGTTGCGGGCGAACCCCAGGGCGATGGAGGCGCGGGAGTGGTCCGCGACGACGCGCTCGAGCGTGCCGGACACAACAATCCGCCCGCCTTCGAGGATGGCGATGTCCGCGCCGAGCTCCTCGAACTCGGCGAGGTAGTGCGAGGTGTAGACGACGGCGGCGCCCGCCTCGGCGAGCGAGCGCACGGCCCGCAGGATCCGGCTGCGCGCCTCCACGTCCGCTCCGACCGTCGGCTCGTCCATGAAGACCACCTCCGGCTCGTGCATGATCGCCATCCCGGCGTGCAGCCTGCGCCTCTGGCCGCCGGACAGGTGCTTCGCCCGCTTGGAGCACTGCTCCTCCAGGCCGAGCAGCTCCATGACCTCCGCGGTCCTCGTGCGCGCGCGCTTGCGGGACAGGCCCTGGAGCTGCCCGTAGAACGAGAGGTTCTGGGCGACGGTGAGGTCGGGGTAGACGCCCAGGTCCTGCGGGGCGTAGCCGATGTGCTGGCCGACCCGCTCCTTGGCGGGGTCCGCGCCGCACACGGACACCGACCCCGAGTCGGCGCCCCTCAGCCCGCACATGATCTCGATGAGGGTCGACTTCCCCGCGCCGTTGCGCCCGAGGAGGCCCAGCACCTGGCCCCGCGCGACGTCAAGGTCGACTCCGCGCAGCACCTCGTGGTCCCCGTAGCTCTTGCGCACGGCGCGCAGGTGCAGTGCTGGCGCCCCCGATTCTGATCCAGGCATGTCTGCTCCTTCAATGGTTAACAGTGTTAACTTCGCTGACGACTGCAAGGTTAACAGTGTTAACTCATGGGTGCAAGCCCGGGCCGCGCGGTGGTGGGAATACTGCCCCCGCCCCGTGGGAGCGCTGCGGCCGGGAGCGGGGATCGGTGGGCCCCTGAGGAGACCGGTGGGGTAGGGGGGCAGGCCGGAGGGCGGCGGGAATCCGCAGGGGTGGCGAAGAGCCTACGCCTCTTCGTCGTCCGCCGAGGCGTCCGGGGTCGCGGCCCGCGCCTGTTCGCGCAGGCGCTTCAGCCATTCCAGGCGCTCCTTGAAGCGCCTCTCATTGCCCTCCTCGGTGGGCCTGTAGTACTCGGCGCCCGCGAGCGAGTCGGGCAGGCACCGCATGTCGGCGGCCACCTTGTCGGCCTCGTAGTGCGCCAGCCGGTACCCCTGCCCGTATCCCAGGTCCTTCATGAGGCGGGTCGGTGCGTTGCGGATGGCGAGGGGGACGGGGTCGGCCTGGGTGCGGAGCGCGTCCCTCCGCGCCCGCCCGTAGGCGGTGTAGGAGCTGTTCGACTTCGGCGCCAGCGACAGGTAGATGACGGCCTCGGCCAGGTGGACCGAGCACTCGGGCATCCCGATGAAATGGCAGGCGTGGAAGGCGTTGACCGCGACGCCCAGGGCGTTCGTGTCCGCCAGGCCCACGTCCTCGGAGGCGAAGCGCGTGATGCGCCGCGCCACGTACAGGGGGTCCTCGCCACCCTCGAGCATGCGCGCCAGCCAGTACACGGCGGCGTCCGGATCCGAGTTGCGCATCGACTTGTGCAGCGCGGAGATGATGTTGTAGTGCTCCTCGCCGTCCTTGTCGTAGAGCAGGCTCCTGCGCGAGGTGCACTGCTCGACCGTCTCGGCGCTGACCCTCGTCACACCGCCCTCCTCGTCGCCGTTGAGGACCGCCATCTCCAGGGTGGACAGGGCCACGCGCGCGTCCCCGTTGGCGAAGACCGCGATGGCGCGCAGCAGGTCGTCCTCGATGCGCACGTCCTGTTCGCCGAAGCCACGGGGATCCGCCAGGGCGCGGCGCAGCAGGGCAGTGATGTCGTCCTCGGCCAGGGCGTTGAGGACGAAGACCTTGCAGCGCGACAGGAGGGCGCTGTTGACCTCGAAGGACGGGTTCTCGGTGGTCGCCCCGATCAGGATGATCGACCCCTTCTCCACGAAGGGCAGGAACGCGTCCTGCTGCGCCTTGTTGAAGCGGTGGATCTCGTCGACGAAGACAATGGTGCGCCTGCCTGTGCTGGCCTGCGCGTCGGCCTGCTTCATGACCTCGCGGATCTCCTTGATGCCGCTGGTGACCGCGGAGAAGTCGATGAACGAGGCGCAGGTGCGGCGGGCGATCACGCGCGCCAAGGTGGTCTTGCCGACCCCGGGAGGCCCCCAGAAGATCATCGAGGGCGTGCGGTCGGCCTCGATCATGGAGCGCAGGGCCTTGCCGGGCCCGATCTGGTGGGACTGGCCCACCACCTCGTCAAGGGAGGCGGGGCGCATCTGGTCGGCGAGGGGGCGCGCCTCGCCGGCCGCCTCGTCGAACAGGGAGCCCTGCTGGCCTGCCATCGATCGTGCCTCCTGCGTGGGTGCGGGCCGCGCGCCCGCGTCTGCCCCCAGGGTAAGGCCCTCCGCCCGCATCTGCGTCCGTCGTCGGGGGCGCAACGCCCCGTGCGCCGGCGCGGCCGGATGATGCGGGCCCCGACCTATCCGAAGGATGCGCCCAGGCCGAAGCCCGAGGCGGTTCCCCCTCGAGTCCTGTACTCTGCGACGATGACGATCATTCTTCTGCCCCTGCGCGACGCGGAGCGCCCCGCTTTCATCGCCGATCTGCAGGAGGCCTTCGAGCACTTCCAGGGCAACCCGCAGGGCTCCTTCGTGGGGCAGCGCATCGCTGCGCGTGAAAGAGCTGATTCGGACCACCTCGGCGACGCGGGGGCGCAGCGGCAGCCCATACTCCCGCTATCCGACATCGAGGAATTGCTGAACGCGCCGGGCGCGCGGGCGTACCGGCTCGTTGAGGACGGAATCTGCGTCGGCAATGCCGTCCTCACAATCGACGGGGATGAGGGCGAGGTCCTGCTCTTCGCGGTGAACGCGGCGGTTCACAGCAAGGGCATTGGGACGCGGGCCTGGTCCGCCATCGAAGCGGCCCATCCCCAGGTGGCGCAGTGGGAGTTGGAAACACCTTACTTCGAGGTGCGCAACATCCATTTCTACGTCAATAAGTGCGGCTTCCACATCGTCGAGTTCTTCAACGAGCACCACCCCGGCCCCTCTGGGCATCTCGGAGATCCTGCCTCCTGGCAGGAAGGGGAACAGGGCGGAGCCGACTACATGTTCCGTTTCGTCAAGCGGGTGGAGCGCCGGTAGGCGGGGGAGGCCGTCTGCTGGAAGCAGGGCGCCAGCGGACCCCCCGTCGCGCACGCCCCCGTCGACGGCGCGAGTGACAACGCCCGAACCCCGCGCGGCCCATTGGCCCCGACTCACGGGAGCCGGTCCGCCCCCATCGCCCGTTTCACGGCATCGAAATGGTCGGCGACCAGCATCGTGGCCCCCACGCGCCCGCCTTCGACGACCAGGGCGCGGTCGCACGCGCACGCCACCAGCTCGAGGTCGTGCGTGATCACCAGGACCGTGCGCCCCTGCGCGGCCAGTTCCCGCAGCAGGCGGGCGACGCGCCGCATCCCGTCCAAGTCGAGGCCGCTGGTGGGCTCGTCGAACACCAGCACCTGTTTGTGCGCGGCCACGCACGCGGCGACTGCGAGTCGCTGCTTCTGGCCGCCGGACAGCGTCGCCGGGTGGCGCTCCTCCAGCCCGTCCAAGTCAAGGCCGACGAGCAGAGCGGCGACATCCACCGCCCGCGCGTCCCGGCGCGGCAGTCCGAAGACCACCTCGTCGGCGACCGACTCCGCGAACAGCTGGTAGTTGACGTCCTGGAAGACCATCGACGAGGCGCGGACGCGCGCCGAACGGGACGCGGCGCGCCCGGCCAGTGACACGGTCCCCCGGGCCCGGCGCTCGAAACCGCACAACGCACGGCACAGCGTCGTCTTGCCGGCCCCGTTCGCGCCGATCACTGCGCACACCTCCCCCTCGCGCAAATCCGCGTCCGCGCCGCGCAGGACGGTTCTCTCCCCGAAGCGCACGGCGAGGCCCCGCGCCGACAACAGGGGAGCAAGCGCCCCAGCGGGCCGGGCCGCGCGTCGGGGGACCGCCCCGCGCGCGGGGGCGACGCCGGCGGGACCCCCGTCGCCCGCGGGGGCCGCGCCACCACCTGACGCCCCGTGCGCGGGCTCACCCGCGTTGGGCGCTCCGCGGACGGGAGGCCGGATAACGGGGCGCGCCTCGTCGGCACTGCGCATCCGCAGCCCCATGCGGCGCACCTCCTCCGCACTGAGGGCGGCGAACTCGTCGGCGCCCCACACGCGATCCACGCGCCCGGCTTCCATGCGCACGTACCTGTCGGCGATCCCCGTCAACCACGACAGGCGGTGCTCGGCGACCAGCACCGCGCACCCCGCCTCCTTCGCGCGCGCCACGAATCCCGCCATGTCCGCCACAGCCGGCAGATCAAGGTTGCTCGTCGGCTCGTCCAACAGCAGATTCGCGGGGCGCGCTGCCCAAAGACTCGCGAACGCCACCTTCTGCCGCTCCCCTCCCGAAAGGCGGAAGAGGTCGCGCCCCGCCAAGGCGCTCATGCCCAGCTCCTCGAAAGTGGCGCCGACGCGCTGGCGGATGCCCTCCGGGGGCCAGCCCGCGTTCTCCAGGGCGAAGGCGACCTCCCCAGTGGAGTCGGCGCTGAAGAACTGGGTGCGCGGATTCTGGAACAGCGAACCCGCCCGCTGGGCGATTTCCCACGTCTCCAGGGCGTCCACGGCCCGGCCGTCGAGGCTGACGCGTCCGTGCGCGGTTCCGGGGAAGAACCGGGGCGCCAAACCCCCGGCCAGGCGCAGTGCGGTCGACTTGCCGCACCCCGAGCGCCCGCACAGCACAACCACCTCGCCGGGGCGCACCGTCAGCGACACGTCCACGGCCCCGGCGCGCCCCTCGTCGACCTGCGCGCGGTAGGTGAAAGAGGCGTGGTCGAACTCGATCATGCCAGCGCCCGCAGAGCCAACGAGCCGACGGCGGTGGCGCCGAAGACGGCGAGCACGGCGTAGTCCGCGCCACCCATGGCGATGGGCAGGTAGCAGGTGCGGCGGACCGGGTTCTCGATGCCGCGCGCTATCGAGGCCACCGCCAGTTCGTCGGCGACCCGCCCCGCTCCCAGGAGCAGCGGCGCGTAGACGCAGTCGATTGTGCGCATCGGCGCCCGGAGGAACCCCGCGGGGCTCGGCGAGACCCCGCGCATCCGCATGGCCGTCGTGATGGCGCGCCAGTCCTCGCGGACGACGGGCAGGTACCGCAGGGCCACGGCCAAGGGGACCACCAGCGATCGGGGGGCGCGGGCTTTCACGAGCGCGCCCATGAACTCGTTCACGGGAGTGGTCCGCACGGTGGCGTAGGCGATGAGCCCGCAGGCGAACATCTTGCGCACGAGCACGAGGAACGCGGTCAGCGCGGTGCGCAGTGCGACGCCGTCCAGGTCGGGGACGAACCGCGCGGCGACCACAGCGCTGATCCCGAGGAGCAGCGCCACAGCGGACCCCCGCCTCACGCCGACCACGACGCCGAAGGCGGAGGCCACGCACATGAGGGCGACCTCGCAGGAAGTGCTGGGGGCGAGCGCCACCGCCACCGCCATGGCGGCGATGGACAGGAGCTTCGTGCGGGGGTCGAGATGCACGCTGTTCCTCACGACGCGCCTTTCTGCGGACGGGGCTGGGCTGGGGATCGCCGCACGGGGCCGGGCGGGAACCGGGGCTGATGCGGTGGCCGGGCGCGGGGGAGGGAGGGCTTGGGCGGTGCTGCTCAGGCTGTGATCCCCGCGCGCTCGAACTGCCTGCGCAGCAACCGCAGGCCGACCAGGCCGCTCACCACGGCGCACGCGATCGTGGACAGGACCATCGCGGGGAGCATCCATCCCGTGGCCGTCGCCATCATCGTGTCCATGTACGCCTGCTCGCCCCCTTTTCCGGTCAGGTACGAGGCGTAAGCGGCGGGGTCCACCCACAGGGCCAGGTACGAGCCCATGGGCGCCAGAGAGTACACGACGAACGCGCAGAAAGCCAGCGCCCTGCTGCGGAACCCGCCCAGGCCGGCGATGAGGTCGGCGAGGACCGCCAGCGCCACGCAGGCCACGGACCACCCCCAGTACATCCCCGTCACGAAGAGGATGATGCCCTCGATGGCGCCGAGGATGATGAGGGGCCCGTGCTTGGGGACCCTGGCGATCAGCAGCAGGTAGACGGGGCCGGTCAGCAGGGCGGCCGCTGCGGGCATCCAGAACGTGAGTACGGGGTTCGTCGCGAAAAGGCCGCCCCCGACCATTGTGAACACGAAGTACAATGCCGTGAACACGCCCGTGGTGACCAAGTCCCGGGTGTCGAGCCGCGTCGGCTTCGTATCGGTGGAGTGCTTCACCGTTCCCCCGTCCTTCCATATCAGGTTAGGGTCGCCTTCCCTTTTCTTCGTTAGTATATGAGTTGGGGCGGGACTGGCGTGATCCGCCGGGGAACTCCGTCCGATCCGCACGGATCCGCGTCCGATTGGAATAGGAAGAAAGGACGGGATGATGAAGGAGGCGTTCCAAGCCGCGCTCCTCGCGGGGGCGTCGTTCGCGCCGGCGGAGCCGCCCGACGGTTTCGGCCCATTGTGGAACTCCTACAAGTCCGATGGCCAGGGGTGCCGGGGCTGGTTCCACCACCTGTCCCCGGAGCGCGCCGAATGGAGCATCAGCATCCACGACTTCGTGATGGAGGGGGACTTCGTCATGGACTCGGCCCCGCACCGGTACCTCACGGTCACGTGGTTCAAATCGATTTGCGGCGAGGAGTTCCAGCCCTATCGCAGGCTCAGGCCAGGCGCTGTCTGGGGGCAGAGCATCGGGGGCGGCCCCTGGCGCGGAGTCGCCCATGGGAGCTCCCCCGTCCAGTGCGTCTCCATCGAGGTCACGCCCGGTTTCGCGCAGAACTGCCTGGCGGGAGAACTCGCGGGAGACGACGGCGCCGGGGCCCGGGAGGAGGAGGTCGAGAGGGCGTTCACCGCGTTGGGCGACAGCGGCCCGTTCCCGGAGATGAGCGCCCTCCTGTCCGGGCTGTGGCCACGCCCGCGGGACGGCGCGCGCAGCGCGCTGCACTACGAGGGCAAGGTCCTCGAGGCGATGGGCCTCATCGTCGAGCGCTCGCGTTCCGCCGCCACCGGCGAGGCCAAACCGGTGGCCGCCGTCGACCGTGAACGCATACGCGAGGTGGCGCTCTACATCGACGACCACTGCTCGTCGCGCCTGCGCCTGGCGGATCTGGCGGCGATCGCGTGCATGAGCCCCACGAAGTTCAAGGAGACCTTCAAGAGGGTGAACGGTAAGACGCTCACCCAGTACGTCCAAGAGCGGAGGATGAGCCACGCGGAGGCACTGCTGCGGCACAGCGACCTCACGATCGAGCAGGTGGGGCGCGCCGTGGGCTACACCTGTCCGAGCCGGTTCTCCGCGCTGTTCAAACGCGAAGTCGGCGTTCGCCCCAGTGACCTCCGCAAGGCGCTGAGCGCCTGGCCGTGAAACACTCCCCGCCCCTCAGTCCTGGCTGGGCCCGCCACGCGGCTCGGGTGGCCGCCGGGCCGTATGTCCGCCCGGCGGAGCCATAAGCATTGCTTATACCCCCTGCCCTCCAGGGCCCGGCGGCGCGCCTGCCCGGCGGGTGAAACGCTGGCGGAACCCGTTCACATCCATGCGGACAGTGCAGCTGGGCTTGAGCGAGGACGCCACGGCCCGTGAGGCGCCCAAAGGCATGAAACCGGTGTGCCGTGCCCGTGGCAGCACAGGTGGGCCGGTGCGGTCGCTGAGCGCCCGTGCGTGGATGGTTGTCGTGTTATTCTCACGGTACCGATTGTGAATTGCACGGGAGCAATCATGGACCAGGATTTGATCCTTCACGGCGGCGACGACGAATGCCGCTTATTCCCCAAGACGCCTCTACCCCAGCTGACGGGTGTTCCCGTTGAAGGAACGTACGAGGTCTCCCTGAACCAAGGAGCACAGCCGGAGGAGACGTTCTCCTACGAATACGATCCGAGTGCGTCGCCCGCGCAGGCCAGGGACTATCTGTTCGCCGCAGCAAGCGGCGTCCTCATGGGAGCGATCGGTGGTGTCATAGGGTGTAAGCAATTTTCCTGGTTGAGAGGGGTTGGGTGTGGGTTGTCGTCGGCCTTTGAGTATGGAGGACCGTGCTGCGATCGGTGCGGGGCTGGAGTCTGGGTTGTGCCAGGCGCGCATCGCCAGAATGCTCGGCCGGTCCCCGTCGGTGATCAGCCGCGAGATCAAGCGCAACGCGGGCGCCGACGGGTGCTACAGGGGCGAGGAGGCGGGGCGCATGGCCGCACGCCGACGCGCCCGTCCCAAGGAGCGCGCCATCGATGCCGACCCTGTTCTGCGGTCCCGTGCCTGGTCCGACCTCGCCCGGGGCCGAACGCCCCGCCAGATCAGCGGGCGCCTCAAGGCCGAAGCGTGTGGCAAGGTGGGCACCATGGCCGACTCCCCAGCAGCCGATGGGCGCACGATCAGCCACGAGGCGATCTACACGTGGATCTACGCCCATCCCAAGAAGACCCTCGTAGAACACGGGATCGTGCTGCCCTCACGGCGTTGGGCGCGCAAGGGGGCCCCCGCCGGCGGGCGCAAGCCCCCGATCGTGGGCATGCGGTTGATCGACGAGCGCCCTGACATCGACGACCGGGCGGTACCGGGGAACTGGGAGGGCGACCTGATCATCGGCAAGGACGGGGCCAGCGCTTGCGCGACCCTGGTCGAGCGCACCACGCGCTACCTCGTCCTGGTGGGCCTTCCCCAGGAGCCGGGAGGGCGCGGCCTGGTGCGGGCGCCCTCACCCGCCGCATCCGCGCACTGCCCGACGGCGCGATGAGCGCCCTGACCTGGGACCAGGGGAGCGAAATGGCCCGCCACCAGCGCCTGACCGCCGCCACCGGGATCGACGTGTTCTTCGCCCACCCCCACAGCCCTTGGGAAAGGGGCACGAACGAGAACACCAACCGCCTCGTGCGCCGCTACCTGCCCAAAGGCACCCCCATCACCAGCCACCAACCCTACCTCGACGCCATCGCCGACGAACTCAACAACTGCCCCCGCGCCACCCTCGACTACCTCACCCCACAAGAAGCATTCACCCAACTCATTGCCACCACCCCTTGACACCACCATCAACGTCCTATGGCAGAAAGACTTCAACCTTGCCGATGCCCGCGCGTGGGGATCGGAGAAGGTAGAGGGCTTCGTGATCTCCACGGCCAAGCGGGTGGGGCTCTCCAAGGAAGGCGCGACCATCGAGGACGCCATCCGGTACTTGGAAAAGACTTTTCCCTTTGCGGGGGACAAACTCACCGCGCAGTTCGGCGGAGGCCTGCAGCACCACCTGCGCGACTTCTCCCACCACCCCTCGCCGGTGGGGCTCGTGTGCTCCCTCATCATGCAATTCACCGGCAAAGGAGTTGGGACGGCGACGGACGGCAGCTTCGCCATGTTCGACCTTCCCGCCAGCGTCGTTGGCGGAGAGCCTCCCTTGATCGGTCGCAACCTCGAGGAGAAGATCCTCTTCGGGACCGTCAACTGGGTCCTCCACCTCATCAGCGACATGGCAGGATCGAGCGCGACACCCGGTGCGGGCACTGGGATCCCCGGCCCCATCCTCTCTTTCCTGAAGGAAGTCTCGGCGCTCCCCTTCTTCCAGGACATGTCCATCGGCCGCGACGGCAAGTTCCGCACCTTTTCGCAGTGGATCTCGAAGGCTTTCAACGGGACGCTCTTCACGGACGACGCCGGGGACCCCCTCCGCTTCGACCTGCGCACGGAGATCGGTCTGCTCGGACAGGCGCTCACCCAGGCGCCCTCGGTGCTCGCCAACGAGTGCATTGTCCGCGGCTTCTACACGGTCACCCGGCTCGTCGACGAGCTGAAGCGCTGCAACGTGTCCAGCGTGAAAGACATCGCCCGCGTGAACCCATCGCGTTTCCTGCCCGTCAACAGCCGCGCCCTCGCCCGCATGCTGACCGTAGCCTCAGGTTCGTTCGTAGCGGTGAATGCCTCCCTCGCAGCCGTGCGCGCCGCGACAGAAGGCATGGCAACGGACGGAGCGGGTTTCGTGTCCCTGTTCTTCATGCGGCTGAACTACGTCGGGGTCGCCCGTTTCGCCTTCGCGCTCTGGGCCGATAGGTCCTACATATACGAGGACGTGACACAGGCCTGGGAACGGTATTGCCATGACAGCGTGGGAACGGATGTGGCCGTGTCCGCGCCCGCGGGTGAGGAAGCGCAGCGGGTGCTCGACTCCCTAATCCTCGCGTGGTGCGAGGACGACTGCCAGCGGACGAAGAAGACCGAGCATCGCGAGCGGAAGGAGCAGCTCACCAGCGCGTGGAAACGCAGCCGATGCCTCGCCTATGACGAGAACCGAGGAGACTACTTCCGCGACCCCGCCAGCGCCTACCGGGAGCTGCGTGCGATCCGGGAGGGCGAGAACGGGGCAATCCGCTGCTTGTACATCGCCCAAGTGTTGAGGAGCTTCGATCCGTACCGCATGGAGAAGAAACTGAGTTTCTCCGTGGACTGGCGCGACAAGGCTTTCGTGAACGAACAGGACGTTATCGACGCGACAATGCTGACTCGACTGGGCCGGGCCGAGGCGTCTTATGAGCGTGTGCTTTCGGGCGCAGTCTCCAAGCGGGCTGTGGTAGGGACAGGGGTTGTCGCGACCACCATCGCCATGGGCGGCATCGCCTGGTTCGCCGCGCCCCTCATCGCGCCGTTTCTGGCCGGCGAGGCCGTGGCCGGGTTGAGCGGAGCCGCGCTGACGAGCGCGAGCCTCGCGTGGGTTGGCGGTGGATCCCTCGCTGCAGGCGGACTCGGCATGGCCGGAGGCGTGGCGATCATCACGGGCGGTGGGGCGGCCCTCGGCCTCGCAACGGCATCGGGAAGCGCGGCGCTCGCGGGGACTCTCGCCAAGGACCACGCGCAACGTGTGAAAACGGACTGCGTCGGCGCGCTTTCCCAGTGCTCACTACTCGTCGAGATGGAGCCGGGCGACGCGTTGCGATGCATCAGCGAGCTGCGGGCATTCCTGGAGCGCCGCAAAGCATCCGATCAGCGCGCGATCGATTCTCTGAAGGACAAGAAGGACAGGGAGTCGAAGGGCTCAGTCAAGCGATTGGACAAGGGGACCTCCCACATAGACAAGACGATCAAAGAGCTGGCTTCCCTGGAGGAGAAAGCTCGCGAAACGGCTGTTAAAAATGGTGTTCTCCGCCCGGATAGCGGCAGCGAGCTGGTGCGCGCTGGGAGAACTGAGACGCGATGATCCGCATACTTCCGAACGATAGCCGCGTTTTCCTCGTCGAAGCGCATGGTCATGGTGGACATTGGGGCCTCCCTTCTCTGAATACACTGTATTCTAAGTTCCGCCGTTTCCATGGGGCAAGGGGTGTGTGGAGGCCGTGCTCCGCGCGTTGGGCAGGCGCGGTCGTTGCGGATGACCGGGGGGCGCGCCTCGTCGGCCGACTCCTCGAACAGGGAGTGCTGCTGGCCCGCCGTCGATCGTGCCTCCTCATCATTACCGCCAGTGGCGGCATAATTGTGGCGGTAATGGGAGGGTGGTCATGGCCTGCGAACCGCCGTTTGAGCGCACCGATGCGATCGATGCGCTCTGCATGGAGATCGCTGAGCTGGTCGGCATGCTCTCGCCGCAAGCGCCCCTGGCGACGAACCCCGCGCTGCGCCGCGAGCTGAGGATCCAGACGATCTACTCCTCGCTCATGATTGAGGGGAACAGTCTGGATGAGCGGGCGGTGAGCGCTGTCCTTGACGGACAGCGGGTGCTTGGGGATCCGCGCGACATCCTGGAGGTGCAGAACGCGCGAGCGGGTCGGGTGAGCGATTCGTTGAGTTCATGCTCGAGGCGATCCGCGAGTCGGTACTCCCGTTTGCTAAGCCCACGAGTGAACGCGACGCTGCGCGGTCCCGTGCCCTCGTGTTCTTCCGTGAGAATTCGCGCGCGACGGTTGCCCAGCTCGGAGAGTGTCTTGGCTGTTCGAAGCGAAGCGCTGAGCGCGTGGTCGCGCAGCTGAAGGAAGAAGGCGCACTCGTGCGCCAGGGGAGCGCGCGGGCGGGCGTGTGGCTGGTCCGGATCCTGGGCTCTAGCCTCGCGGTCCGAAAGCGACGCACTGGTGGGTGGGGTCTCGTTCCTCAGGGGAGCGTCGATGCGGCTGTGGCTGTCGCGGGAGTCTTGGGCGCAGTAGTCGGCTTGTGCTATTGCGTCGGCGGGAGCAGGAGCGGCAGGCTGTGCGCGACCTGGTTCTGGACGGACTCCATGGAGTGGGTCTCGCCCTCGTCCACCCACAGCTGCAGGCTGTCGGGGGTCAT